>Ga0123352_10018874_pt1 | contig 10995 bp, 8 predicted proteins | sample TergutLab28metaG_FD_89700 | JGI IMG/M metagenome (GOLD analysis project Ga0123352, IMG submission 89700) | Labiotermes labralis P1 segment gut microbial communities from Petit-Saut dam, French Guiana - Lab288 P1 | ecosystem: Host-associated > Arthropoda: Insects > Digestive system > Gut ... | reverse complement strand
GCCTGCGCACATGGTCGGCTGCCCCGCCGCTGAAACCGTCGGCCAGGTTTCGATGATTGCCTGCCGGCATCATGAGCAGCACCGGAATATCGCGCGTGCGCTCGTCTGACTTCAGGCTGCGGCAGGTCGCCAGGGCGCGCACACTGGCGGCCTCTGCATCGAGCAGAATCAGTTCGGGCTGGGAAGTGCACGCGCGCTCCAGCACTTCGAGGCTGTTGTTCGCGGCGAGCACCTCGAAGCCCTCCCATCCGAGGTGATCGGCGATCAAACGGGTCTCGTTCGGCGTACCGCCCGCGACCAGAATCGTGCAGGGGATCGTTGTCGCGGCCTGCGAGTCAGTCATCGTGCCCACGGTTGCTCCGGCCCTGGTTCCTTTGTTTTGTCCTCGTCGCCAAAGCCATGGCCCTTCGGCAACCCTTTGTCACGTATGCAGGTAATACGGATGCCCGCGCCCCGTTAGCCCTCCAGGCCCTACGTGGCGAACGAATGCCTCGCGGAGGTTTCCGCACGGTCGATCAGTTCGTCGAGACTGCGGGCGAGTTCGCCAAGCGCCGATAATGCGTACAGATCGAGTTTGTCCGCGTGGTTGCGGCGCAAGTCTTTCATGCTTTCCTGCAAACGCCGTATCGTGCCCGTGCGGCTGTCCGGCAGCGGCCAGCAGTGCATCAAATAAGCCAGCGGCGTGAGATTGCGGGATTCGCACCATGTATCGAACAGGCGCATGCAGATCGTGTTCACGTCCTGAACGCCCGCCTGACAGTCGCCCCACTCCGAAATCATCGCGCGTCGCCCCTGCAGCTTCGAAATTTTGCTGACGTCATGATGATCCCGCCAATGATCGCGTGCAGTCGTCTTCGACTGCAAACAGGAAAGGGGAACCCTGAATTTCATGTCAGGAAATCCTGAATCCCGGACTTCGATCGGCAATCGCGCCCTTGAATGTCCACAACGAATGACGCTTCTCGCCCGAAGTAAAGCGGATTGTCGGCGAGATTACGTCGCGTTATGCTGCGCGCGACTGCCCCTTCCGTTCCACACAATGCCCCGCATGGCATCCGCTGATTTCGTATGAACAGAAGACAGATGATCGCGCAGTGCGTCGCTCTAGGCGCGAGCCTGGTAACGATGCGGGCGACCATGGCATTGCCGGTCAGCCGCCCGCCGGCAAGCGTCGTATTTTTGAATCCGGGCGAAAGCGTCGAACACGATACGGGCCAACACTGGCAACTCGTGTCGCGCTTCATGAAAGCGACTGCGATACGCTTCGGCATGCAGCTCGAAGTGCTTTACGCGGAGCGCGATCATCTGCTGATGCTGCGCCAGGCCGAATCGGTGGCTGCGCGTTCAACGGCGCCCGACTATGTGGTGATCGTCAACGAGAAGATGGCCGCGCCCCAGATGTTGCAAACGCTGGCGCGCTCGCCCGCCAAAGTGCTGCTGATCCACAACGATCTGACCGAAGCCCAGCGCGCGCAGACCGGCAAAGAGCGCGGCCGGATCGCGAACTGGATCGGCACCGTCACCGCCGACGCCGAGCGCGGAAGTTTTCGCCTCATGGAATACCTGATCCGTTTGAACGGCAGTGGGCCGGCGCACGTAATCGGCATTACCGGCGACCCTGCCACGCCGGTTTCGGGCGAGCGCGCGGCCGGGGTGCAGGAGGCGCTGGCGCGCCGGCCGCAGGACCATATCGATCAGCTCGTCTACGGAGACTGGAGTTTTTCCGACGGCCGGGACAAGGCGCGTGTGCTGCTCGCACGTTACCCGGATGCCAATATCCTTTGGGCTGCGAACGATACGATGACGCTTGGCGCACTGAGCGCGGTGGAGGAACGGCATCTGTCCACCATCGTCGGCGGCCTCGGCGCGCTGCCCGAAGCCGTGGCTTCAGTCATTCGCGGCGAACTGGCCGCGATCGTTGCCGGCGATCAGTTCATCGGCGCATGCGCGATGGTCCTCATTCACGATTACCATTACGGCGCGGACTTTGCGCAAGTGGGCGGACCGCGTCAGCGGCTCGACTACCTGAAGGTGCTCGACGGCAGCGACGCCGTGCGTTACGCGGAGATTGCCTTTCACGGCCGCACGTCCCCCGATTTCAGCGGCTTCTCACGCATTCAAAGCCGGCGTGCGGGCGCCTACACGTTCGATCTCGATACTCTGCTCAATTCCCATTCAAAGGGCGTGTGATGCTGCAATCCGTTTTGCGCGCGCGCTTCCCACGCAGTCTGCATGCGCAGCTCATACTCTCGCTGCTCGTGCTCTGTACGCTGGTGGCGGGCACGTCGGCTTTCTTCCTGCTGGAGCATGCGCGCGAACGCCGGATCGCGGAACTCGACGAACGAGCGAACCGCATTGCCGATCTCCTGAGTCAGTCGCTTGCGCAACCGCTCTGGAATGTCGATCGCGAGGCGATTGCGCGGCAACTGAATGTGCTCAAACCGAATCCAGAGGTGGTGAGCTTCACCGTGACCGCGACCAACTATGGCGTGCTTGCCGACGCGAGCAACGCGCCTATGCCTGCCCCGCAGGCGCGCGTGGTCCGCGTGCGGCCGATCGAATTCACGCCACCGGGCGACGCGCCGCCCGAAAAGATCGGCGAGGTCCGCGTGGTCTTGACGAGGGCCGCTGCCGACCGCGGTTTCGAGGCCGCGCGCGCGGCAGTGCTCGGAACCTTGGTGCTCGTGCTCGCGGTGGTCTACGTCACGACCTTTCTGCTCATCAAGCATCTGGTGCGCGAGCCGATCCGGCGCCTGGAGGAAATGGTCGACCGCATCGCGTCAGGCGATCTGGAGAGCCGGTGCGCAATCGAATCCAGCGTCGAGCTTGGCCGGCTCGCCGCGCGCGTCAACGTGATGGCGGAGCGGTTGCGCGACTCGACGGCATCACTCAGGGAGAGCGAGCGCAAATACCGCAGCATCATCGAGAATTCACTCGAAGGATTCTTCGTGCTCGATCGCAATGGCAAACTCTGCGACGCCAATCCCGCGATGGCTCAGTTGCTCGGCTATCGCGACGTCCACGGCATGACGACGGTGCCGGGCGACGACGCGAGCGCAGTTCATGCTGCGCCACAGCCGTTCTCCAGCGGGAAAACCGCCCAACTCTTCGCGATGCTGCAAGTGTCCGGCAAGATCGCGGGGCTGGAAATCGAGCTGACCCGCGCCGACGGCACCGCGGTTTGGTGTCAGCTCAATGCCCGCGGCATACGCTACGACGGCGCGGGCCCCCGATACCTCGAAGGACAGTTGACCGATATCTCGGACCGCAAGCAGGCGATGGAGATCCTCACACGCCATCGCGATCAGCTCGAGGAGGAAGTGCGCGAACGCACGCGAACCGAGCAGTTGCTGCGCCATTCACGCGAACAGTTGCGCCAGCTTTCGTCGCACCAGGAATCGATCCGCGAAGAAGAGCGGCGGCAGATCGCCATGACGATCCACGACGAACTGGGCCAGTTGCTCACCGCGATCAAGATCAATGTGTCCTTGCTCAAGCTCGCCCTGAGCCAGGGCGCCGAGTGGCAACAAAAGGTGGGCGACATCGGCGGGCTGGCGGAACGCACCATCGACATCGTGCGCAACGTCGCGAGTCACTTGCGGCCAGCCGCGCTGAACTTCGGCCTCCTTTCGGCGCTCGAATGGCTCGTTCAGGACTTCACACGACACAACGCAACGGTCTGCACGTTCCGGCTCGAAGGTCGCGAGCCTTCATTGAGCGACGACCGCGCGACGGCGGTTTTCCGCATCGTCCAGGAGGCGCTCACCAACGTCAGCCGGCACGCGCAGGCCTCGCATGCGGAGGTCGTCCTGCGCTGCATCCATAACCATTTCGAACTCGAGGTCCACGACGACGGGAACGGATTCGACGTGGCGAAAGCGATCCGCGGGGATTCGTACGGGCTACAGGGCATGCAGGAGCGCGCGCGGATGATCGGCGCGCAGTTTCATATCGGCAGCCGTGACGGCCCCGGCTCGACGGTTCGCATCGTGTTCAACGAGACGCCGGAAAACGCCAATCGGGCCTTGTCGACCGACAACGAACTCGGGTAGTTATTCCCCTTCCGCCTGGCGCTTTTCGAGCGCACGCAACATCTCGTTGGTCTTGTCGAGAAACGCGGCGTGATAGGCGCCGGGCAGCGTGACGTCGTCCATCACCGTCATGACGTCTTCGAGCACTTGCCTGAGCACCCCATGGATCTCGCCGCATTGCGCCGGTGTGAGTTTCGGCAACGCCAGTTCGATGAACTTCTGCATGACGAGCGACCTTGCCGCGAGATGCGAAATCTTGATGGTCGTTTCCGCCACTTGTGACTTGAGCACGCTCAGCACGTCTTTGCTATCCGTCATGATCACGCGTGTTCCAGGTTCATTGGATGGGTATGCACTCGCCACTCTCGCGCGTCTGCATCATGACTGGCATAACGGCACGGGCATCAGACGGCTACATGCGATTAAGCCGTAAATTGGCGCGCGGGTTTGCTGATTTTTGGGTCAGGAAATCCTGATTTGCCTGCCTGGCCTCAAGTCGCCGCGCCCGGCACCGGCTGAGCGAGCCGCCAGACGAGATTGGCGCGTGCCGCCGCTTCGCAATGCGAATGAAAGTAATCGGTCAGGTAGATGCGCGGCCGCGCGAGCAGGACTTCCAGCATCCGCCGCTCCTGCAAGGCGTATGCATGGTCGTCGAGGTCCGGGCGTTCGGCTCTCAGGCGCATGCCGTTGTCCTGAAACTGGCGGCGCGGTGCGCCCAGTGACGCGAGATCGATGTCGCATGCGAAGCGCGCATCCAGCTCGTCTGGCGCGCGGTTATGCCGGGTCGCGAGAATCGCTTCGCAAATGCGCTCGCAAGCCGCGATGCGATCGTCTGCGCAGCGCCGCAGCCACTCCGCGCTGCGCTGTTCATTGTCCTGAGCACCCGGAACGTAGATCACGTCGTGGCAACACAACGCAAGTTCCACGAGATCGCCATCCGCAATGGCCTCGCGCGCCCGATCGAAATCGCGCAGGCAGCGGCGCACGTGACGCAGCGTGTGGTAGTGCCGCCCCGGTTCGCCATAATGCCGCGCGAGATCGGCAAAGACGGCCTCGGCGCGCGCGCCCCCGCTGCGCGACCATAACTCGACGAAGCGTGCCTGCGTGCGGTTCACGCCTGCTCCTTTGCGCACTGCGCGATGCTCAGAGAAATTCCTCGCGGATGTCGATGCTCGAGCGCTGACCGATATCCGCGTAGTGCTGCGCGAGCCAGGCATCCGCTTCCTTGCGGCCGTTGTCGCGCAGTTCGCACAAGAAATCCCAATCCGCGTTGTACTTGCTCGATACGCTGAGCGCGCACATGGCGGCGTCAGAGCGGATCGAATGAATCAGCATTTCCTTCATCTCGTCGCGAGCGAGCTTGCCGTGCTGGATCAACTCGGTGACGAACGCGATCGCGCGCATTTCTCGCATGAGCGACGAATTGAAACTGATCTCGCTGATGCGATTCAGAATGTCGGCGGCCGTGACCGGCACGCCGGGACGCACGAGCGGATTGATGTGGACGATCACCACATCGCGCGTCTGGCAGTGATAGATCAGCGGATAAATGGCCGGGTTGCCCATATAACCGCCGTCCCAGTAGTGCTCACCTGCGATCGTGACGGCATGGAACAGCGTCGGCACACATGCGGAGGCGAGCACGGCGTCCGCGCAGATGTCCTCACCGCTGAAGAGGCGTATCTTGCCCGTCTCCACGTTGGTCGCACACAGGTACAGCAGAATGGGGCACGCCTTGCGCAGCGCGGCAAAGTCGACCTGGTTTTCGAGCACCTGGCGCAGCGGGTTCACGTTGCCCGGATTGAACTGATAGGGCGAGAACACGCGCAGCATGATGTCGGCCACCGCATAGAGCGGCGAATGATCGAGCCCGAAGCTGTGTGAGCCCTTGAGCCACGGCACCCAGCGCAGCGGGTTGTGGCGCTCGGCCGACTCGGCCACCGCTTCCCAGAAGTCGTGCAGCGCCTGGCGCGCTCCGCCCACGCCTCCCTGCAACAGTCCGTACGCGAGCACCGCGCCGTTCATCGCGCCGGCACTCGTTGCGCTCACGCCTTCGATCGCGAGCCTTTCGTCTTCGAGCAGGCGGTCGAGCACGCCCCATGTGAACGCGCCGTGCATCCCGCCGCCCTGCAAGGCGAGCGCGATCGGCCTGGGCGCCGCGGAATCGTGATCGCTTTTCTGGCTTCTTGTTCGCTTCGTCGCCATGGGTCGCCTCCTCGGGCGGTACGCTCATCCATGCACGTCATCGACCGCTCACGCATCGCTCGATTCGAGCGCGTCCAGCAATGTCCTGGCTTCTCGCAGGTCGGCGGTGTCGAAACCCTCTGTGAACGTGTCGAGCACTTCGGACAGCACCTGTCTCGCCTCGTCCGATCGACCTGCACGCTGCCACAGGCGCGCCAGCCTCGAAGCCGCGCGTAACGCCAGCGACCCGGCGCCCTGCGCGCGAGCCACAGCCATCGCTTTGACAAAGCACGTCTGCGCCTCTTCACTCGACGCGCCTTGCAGCAAGGTCCCCTTGAGCCGATGCAATTCGGCCTCGTAGAAACGCTCGCCGGTTGCGTTCACGATCGCCATGGCTTGCTCCAGCGTGCGCAAGCCGCCATCCACGTCGCCGGCTCTGCCCTGGCAGTCGGCCAGCAAGCCCAGAAAGTACGAGCGGTGTTCCTCGCCGCCAGCGGACTGTTCGGCGTGCAAACCTTTGCGCAACTGTGCGATGCCTTCCTGCAAGCTGCCCGGTTCGATGCGCGCCCAGCCCGACAAAATGCTTCCCCAGGCGAACCAGTACGGCAAGCCATGTTCGTTCGCGACCGATAGAGTCGCTTCGGCGCGCTCCCGCACCAGCGGCGCCTCGCGCCGCATCTGATGCAGTTCGGCCACATAAGCGAGCGTAAATGCGAGCGTCGGCCCGTAGGCGAGCTTGCGCGCGAGCGCAAGCGCCTCCATGCTGCGCGCATGCGCCTGATCGGGATAGCCTTGAAGCCAGCGGATCAAGGACAGGAAATTCAACGCGCGGCTTCCGGGATCCACGCCATGCGCGAACACATGGGCCTGATGGCGCTCGGGATCATAGAGCGCGAGCGCCTGCTCCAGGTGCGCGGCAGCCGCGTCCAGTTCCCCCTGCAGGAAGAGGCACGCGCCGAGTGCGCCGTGGGCCTCCAGCAGCCAGTCGAGATCCTTAGCGTGCTCCGCCATGCGCAGCATGCGCTCGCCCAGTTCGCACGCCACCGCGTAATTCGCGCGCGTCATGTTATGGATTCTCAACCCGAGCAGCGCCGCAAATAGCTGTGGTGTCTCGCCGAGCTGCTCGCCCAATTGCCGTGCGCGCGTGTAGGTCGCAGCGACCTCGGGCGCGCCATAGCCGCGCACGTTCATCAAGGCCGGCCCCAACGCCAGCAGCAACGTCAGCTCGCGGGAGGCGCGCGCGGGCGTATCGGGCAATCGCTCGAGCAGCCCCAGGGCGGCGCCGAGGTGATGCATCGCGTCGGGATCGGCGGCGTGCCTGAGCGCCTGCTGCCCCGCGCGGTGCAGATATTCCACCGCCTTCGGAATATTGCCGCTCAGGCTGTAGTGATGCGCCAGTTCGCTGCAGTAGTCCGCGATACGCGTGGGAAACAGCGCTTCGATCGCCTTCGCGGTGCGCTCGTGCAACGCGCTGCGACGTTCCGTGAGCAGCGAATGGCCCGCCACTTCCTGCGTCAGCGCGTGCTTGAACGAGTACTCGACCTCCGGGTAAGCCGGCCGCTCGTAAATGAACTCCGAGGCTGCCAGGTGCGCGAGCAGCTCGCGCAGATCGTCGTCGGTGCGCGCGAGCTGTCCGCCGCAAATACGCTGCATCAAGCTGAACGGAAACTCCTTGCCGATCACGGCGAGCGTTTGCAGCAGCTCCTTCTGCGCGAGCGGAAGCCGGTCGATACGCGCGGCGAGCACGCCCTGCACCGTGGTCGGAATGTGCAGCGCGGCCGGTGTCCGCTCGATCCGGTAGCGCCCCGGCTCGCCGAGCAGCGAGCCCTCCTCCGCGAGCGTCTGCACCACCTCCTCCATGAAGAACGGATTGCCTTCCGTCTTTTCGAGGATGCGTTGCTTGAGGGGCAGGAGCGAGGCGTCGTCGCCGAGCAGGACCGTCAGGAGTCCCTGGGCTTCGCCCGGCCCGAGCGCTTCGAGCCGAAGCTGGCTGCATTCCCAAGCCGGACGATACTCCGGCCGGAAGTTCACGAGCAGCAGGATACGCGTCTCCGGCACGCGCTCGACAAGATAAACGAGGAACGCCTCGGTCTCGCGGTCCAGCCATTGCAGGTCTTCGAACAGCAGCTCGACAGGCTGGCTTTGGCTCTCACGCGTGAGAAGTTGCGTGATGGCGTCGAAGGTCCGATCGCGGCGAATCTTCGGGTCCATGTCCGCCAGCGCCGAAGCGGATTCTCCCATGCCGAGCAGATACAGCAGGTAAGGCACGAGGTCCTCGAAACTGCGCTCGAGCGTCAACACCTTGCCGACGACTTTTTCGCGGCAACGCCGCTCATCGTCGCGTGCGGTGATCTGAAAATAGCTCTTCAAGAGTTCGATCAGCGGCAGATTGGCGAACGCCTTGCCGTGCGAGACTGAAAACGTTTCCAGCACCAGACACCCTCGCCGGGAACGCTCCTTGAATTCGTGAAAGAGCCGTGACTTCCCGACACCGGCTTCACCGACCACGCCGACAACCTGCCCTCGCCCCGCCCGCACCGTTTCCAGCGCCTGGTTCAGGTGCGCCATTTCCGCCTCGCGTCCGACGAAGCGCGCGAGGCCGCGATGTGCAGCCAGTTGCAGTCGTGTTCGCAGCGCGCCCGGACCCAGCACCTCGTAGACGGGAAGCGGCTCGGGAAGGCCCTTGACCTGGGCTGCCCCCAGCGCCTTGAACTCGAAGTAGCCCTCGGCGAGTTTGTGAGTCGATTCGCTCACCAGGATCGACGTGGGCGTGGCGATGCCCTCCATGCGCGACGCAATGTGGATCGTGTGGCCAACCGGGTCGTAATCGGTGTGCAAATCGTCGGTGCGGATCGAGCGTACGACGACCTCGCCGGTGTGCACGCCCACACGAATCTGCAGCGGAATGCCTTTTTCCAGCCGAATGCGGTCGCCATGCCAGCGCATGGCTTGCTGCATCCGCAAGGCCGCGAACAGCGCGCGTTGCGGATGGTCTTCGTGGGCGATCGGCGCGCCAAACAGCGCGAGGATGCCGTCGCCCAGCGATTTGGCGACGTAGCCCTCGTAATAGTGGACGGCTTCCATCATCAATGCGACGACGGGTTCGATCAGATGGTGGGCCTCTTCCGGATCGAGGCCGTGAATCAGGGCCGTGGAGCCGGCCATGTCGGCAAACAGCGCTGTGACGGTCTTGCGCTCGCCCGCGGTCTCGCCTCTTGCCTCCATGGCCACGTGCTCGGCACGGATACGCTCAGCCAGGTGATGGGGCGTGTAATGAATTGGCGCAGGCGGTGGTTCCGCAGCGGATTGCGCAGACTCCGGCGCCCCGCTGAGTTGCGCCCCGCACTCGTTGCAGAATCGGGCGGCTGCGGCGGCCTCGTGCCCGCACCGGGGACACGTGCGCGTGAGCATGGTCCCGCATGCTTCGCAGAATCTGGCCTGGTTGAGATTCTCGAATCCGCAGTTTGTGCAGCGCATACAACCTCGTCGCGGCCAGGGACCAACATGGGTTCATTATGCGCCGCATGCCCAGCGGGAACAGCCCCGATATTCACCTGGCATCACGTCGGCGACATCAATGCAAACGTATACTCCCTGCCAGTATTCGCCTATACTGCCCCACAGTATCCTCAATCGATGCCGTCATGCCTCATTCCCCCGAAGAAAAGAAGCGCGTGCTCACGCGCGTGCGCAAGGTCCGCGGCCAGCTGGACGCGCTCGAGCGCGCGCTGGAGCAAGGCGCGGACTGCGCGCCGGTACTCCAGCAACTGGCGGCGATTCGCGGCGCGATCAACGGCGTGATGGCCGGTGTGCTCGAAAGCCACCTGCGCGAAGAATTCACACACCTTGCGGGATCAGCGGATTCCCCGGGATCGATCGATGATGTCGTGACCCTCGTTCGAACCTATTTACGCTAGCTCACCGCGGGATTTCCCGCGCCGATTTGGCCGAACCCCTTTTTTACAGGACTACTATGAAATCGCGTGCTGCAGTTGCGTTTGCGCCGGGCAAGCCCCTCGAGATCGTCGAGATCGACGTCGAACCGCCCCGCAAGGGCGAGGTGCTGGTCAAGATCACGCATACCGGCGTTTGTCATACCGATGCCTTCACGCTCTCCGGCGACGACCCCGAAGGCCTCTTCCCCGTCGTGCTCGGCCACGAGGGCGCCGGGATCGTCGTGGAAGTGGGTGAAGGCGTGACCAGCGTGAAGCCCGGCGATCACGTGATCCCGCTCTACACCGCCGAATGCGGCGAGTGTCTGTTCTGCAAGAGCGGCAAGACCAATCTGTGCGTGTCCGTGCGCGCGACCCAGGGCAAGGGCGTGATGCCCGACGGCACGAGCCGCTTCAGCTACAACGGTCAGCCCCTCTATCACTACATGGGCTGCTCCACGTTCAGCGAGTACACCGTGGTGGCCGATGTCTCGCTCGCCAAGATCAATCCGCAAGCCAATCCCGAACAGGTGTGCCTGCTCGGCTGCGGCGTGACCACGGGTCTGGGCGCGGTGAAGAACACCGCCAAGGTGCAGGAAGGCGACACCGTCGCCGTGTTCGGCCTGGGCGGCATCGGACTTGCTGTGATCCAGGGCGCGAAGCTCGCCAAGGCCGGACGCATCATCGCCATCGACACCAATCCGGGCAAGTTCGATCTGGCGCGTGCCTTTGGGGCCACCGACTGCGTGAACCCCAAGGATCACGAGAAACCCATTCAGCAGGTGATCGTCGACATGACGGGCTGGGGTGTGGATCACAGCTTCGAATGCATCGGCAACGTCAACGTG
>Ga0123352_10018873_pt1 | contig 10995 bp, 5 predicted proteins | sample TergutLab28metaG_FD_89700 | JGI IMG/M metagenome (GOLD analysis project Ga0123352, IMG submission 89700) | Labiotermes labralis P1 segment gut microbial communities from Petit-Saut dam, French Guiana - Lab288 P1 | ecosystem: Host-associated > Arthropoda: Insects > Digestive system > Gut ... | reverse complement strand
TTTTTTTTTGGGGAATTTTTACGGTTTTTCAGGCCTGTTTGAAATTTAACCTTAAACCTGTTTTCCGCAGGGGTTTTTTTTTCCCCCCCCCCCCTCGACCAGACCTGTATTGGAATTATATTCTAAATTTTTCCTTGAGGTATCTTATTCCAGCCTTGGTTGGGATCGCAGCTGTCTGTGGCGTATTCTTGGTTTCTTTCTGTCTGTGAGCCGATTGACGTGATAGTACTTGAATGAGACGTGATCGTCCCCTTTATTGTCCATACATAATCAAAATTAATTTTCATCTTTCAAATGTATTCTGGCTTGGTAAATAACTTGTGCAGTTTAAACCAATTCCAACGAACAGAATCCTGTCTGATAAGCCAACAGACGGCCAGCTTGTCAAAAGTCCCCCCCCCCTCTTTTCATGAAAACCGGAAATTCATTGCCGATTTTACATTTGCCCTCCTGTTGTCCCTCTTCTCTGTGGTAGGAATCCGGCTCACACCCGATTTCTTACATTCCATTTTATACTATCCTCTGACATGCTGTTGCCAGGCGTGTCTTTCTAATGACCTTCTTCCTTCAGGTTTCCCTTACTGTCTTTTTGTATGCATGTCCCACATCTCGTACATACAGTCTGCTCCGTTGTCCCATCTGTGATACATCGCCCTAATAACATTCCGTTCCGAGTAGGGTCTACTCATTGCCAAACTCCTCATTACGCATTTGGAATTTAAATTTCAAAAGGGTATAGCCTTTTAATCTCTATAGTGGTCACTTTGATCTTCTCGTGTAACGAGGTCTTTGTAAGCCGTTTCCATTTCAGTCACGCATTTTAGAGTTCTATCTGAATAACTTCAGTTTATAGCCCAATAAATGGCATATAAATGGCTTATATTAATTATCTGTACAAATACTTTCCATGTTGAAGTTTAGAATCTAATTCTGAAAGATCGTTTGTATTGTTGAGACAGCTACTGCATAGAATTATTCGGTTTCGAACGTGACCTAAGGGAAGAGTTAGAAGCCCTCGGGGTCATCAGTTAGCTCAGGATCCTGCCATTAGATGCAGGAGCTTGCTCGCTTCCGTATCAAAGCAGTACCGCCATGAAGCTTCGCCTGTGAATGGGGAGAAAACAGACGGAGAGAAATTCCTCTTTCCCCGCAGTACCTCGTCCTACAGTCCACTTTAGTAAATAAAACTATCGTACTGGCTTGCTCAGCTCTCAGCGTCGGCCGCAAACTCATGGGGGTCCACAACTTTTAATGAAGGGCTTAGTCTGCAACGATAAAGACAAAAAGTTGTAACGTTTTAGTAGCTCTTGTCATGCACTGCCTTCCTCAATACTCACAGCTTGTTCAGGTGTCCCGAAATCTGTTTTTTACTTCCATATTTTGAAAGTGAATGTCGTTCCCAAGTTTTAAGAGCAGTGGTAAAGCAGGAAGTGTTCAGGACACTGTGTGTGTGTATTTGTTCCTGCACTTTCACCCTTCAGTATTTCGTATTCAACTCGCTGGCCTGACTGTTGCAGAAGTGCTGGTAAATCTAGTAGATGTGATGAATTGGTTATTATTTAATAAATTTTATTCATATGTAGATGAGGTAAAGACAGGCGTCCTACTGTCATAACGCTAAATTTCGTGTACAGTACCTGTAGTTCTGAGGGCTTGTTCCTAGACGGGGAAGAATTTCACTCAGCAACTGACTTGGTAAATTACTGTATATTCGAGTACATGTACCTCTAAATTCCTAGTATGTGCCTGCGTTGTGTTTCACCGTAGGGTAAAATTCTTAATGGAATTTTTATGACACACGTTAGAGCTGTCATATTCATTGCGTGGGGGGAGGAAGACTTATAGACGGTGCAACAGAAGCAAAAATATGTAGATGGTGATCCCACTGGGAAGCTTTCAGTAATGTGTTATATTTTACTCTAAAAGAGAGCAAAAAATTCGAAAATAACTTATGTAATTGCCCATTATCGTTGACTTGGGAAGTTGACGGCCACATGCAACCCTCTGGAGGAAGGAGGACGTTGATTTTTTAGAAGACACTTTGAGAGAATCACTTGGCGTTGGACGTATGTTTGAAAAAGAGGAACAAACCTCACAGCTCATTAAAATAACGCGGTACTTAATGACTAGCGAGATACTCTGCAGGGGCCAAAGTACCTGTCCTTTATAGCAATTAAGTGTATGGAAAAAATTATTTCCATAGTCCATTGCTTTGTTTAAAATCATGTTATTAATGTATATGAGGGAGTGGAGATGTAACTCCACACATTCTGAATCTAAGCACTTGTGGAAAGTGAGTGAAGAGTTTCACACTCTTGCACGTTACCTGTAGCAGTAAGACCTCTATACCCATAAGAGACTAGGTGGATTCTACAGCTAATGTGGACGTGATAGTAAAAAAAAGTTTGAAGCTTCTGCCGGGAACTGATCGCCAGTATTCCAGCCCGTTGATAATAATTAATCTTAGTGAAGCCCAGACCTCCGGCCAAGACATGGCAGTGCACAGTATCACAAACACTTTATATATGTATCTGGACGTATGTGCGTTCTAATTCTTACTGAAGTTGTCGCTTGTCGTATTTATGTTTGTGTGAAACTAGGATATGCATGTTTTGTGTGAGTATGTAGCTTGGTCTCTCAAGATACGGGAAGAGTATAGGCTGAGGGCAGGGGTACACAAATACCCGAAACATCTACGAGCTACCTCAAAATTCTCGGCACCAGAAGGCATAAAACACGTTCCATACTGAGGACGCAAAGCCCTAGGTGCCACAATGAAAACTTTTGTTGCCCGAGCGACCTGGTTCCCGGGATTTATGCACCCCTGGCTAAGAGTGTTAGAGAATAAGCTGATGAGAAATACAGTTGGGTTTAAGAGGGGGGTGGAATAATTGGAGGTTGGAGAAAAACGCACATTGAGGAGGCTCATGAAGTATACTTCTCGTCGAATATGATTGGGGTGATGAAATTTAGGTGTATGAGTTGGGCGGGGCATGTGGCACGCATGGAGGAGAAGATAATTTTGATGGGAAGTCCGAAGGAAAATAAGACCCAGGTGTATATGAGAAGATGGCATTACAATGCGTCTCAAGGAGAAGGATGGTAACGACGATATTTTTGGATGTGTAATGTGTTTGACTATCATGCGCCACCTGTGTATTGATGAATGTCGGACTGGTGGAAACATTCAGTGTGAACGTTGCTGATATCCTGATCAGACTCTTCGCTGGAACGTTCCGGTTTCTAAGCAGGTTTGCTATCGACGACGTCTTGCCCTTATGCGGGATTGTTGGAAGGTATAGTGGCTCTGGCAGATGACAGTGTCCTGCACGTCTGTCCATCTCTATTTATCAGAGTAAATACCACTCTGATGCTCGAGTCAGGCATATTTCCATCAATTTGAGAGAGGCCATTCCGTTGTGTATTATCAAATCTGTATAATATGTTATGCACCGTCAATACACAACATTCATCAAACAGAATGCAGTAACTACAATTAGATGATATTTGGCTACATGTTTCGGCCGTGACCGGCCAACTAAGAACAACAATTAAGGTACAGTAAAGAATAGTACTCCGTGGGATCCCATTTCGTTCACATTAAACCTTGATAAAATATGAACATTTTTAAGATTCAAAACAGTGGAATAGTATAGTAAAATGGTAAAACTAAGCCTTCATGCACTGTATTCAGGCCTCACAATGGTTCATACACTAATAGTATTGTGTATATGTAAAAAAAAAAAAGTGGAATTCATGTGCCGTATCACACTAGATAGGTTCTTTTTTGCTAAACATGTAGCCAAATATCACCTAATTGTAATTATTGCATCTTGTTCGATGTGTGTTGTGTATTGACGGTGCATAATATATTATACAGATATTTCCGTCACATCTGGAGCAGATTAAGATTCTTACATATATTTTCGAAGAAATATGCTGCTTCCGCCTTCAAAGTAGAAAATTCAATTTGAGGCAAAATGAACAGTGTTCTTATATCTTTAAGATGGAGCTGCCCTTTAATCTGTCAGACACATTGTAGAGCATCACATCCCAGAAGACAATAGTCTTTCGGCACTGAATCTTCCAAAGTAGTTCGAAAATATTATAAACAACTGAGCGACTCTCAGGGTCTGATGAAGGACTTCATTCCTTGCAGTTTCGTAAAGGCAGTGAAAAGACTGCCGAAACACTGATATGAATGTCGACGCTCATCCAATCGATATTTCCCACGCACCGTAGCATTTGCTTGGGTGACACAGCTGAGACATGAAAAGGACGGTGTGAAAGCATAAACGGAAGACACGATATTCTGTGTGTAGAATCCGTATTCACTCTTGTCACAGGTCCGTACCTTCACCGTCGTGGAGTGAAACATTAGCGTCTCTGTAAACAGACGATGTTTCATGGGGAGATGTATGTATAAATTTAGACCTGTTGAAGGGATCATAGTTCACGTTGAGTGTAAGAACTGGGTCATGCATCCATTAGGCATTTTTCACATTACTGTTGTAAATAAATTGTTTATGATCTAACTTTAATGCTTTTAGACACGAAGGAAGAAAAGATAAAGTTGTTAAAAGTTGTTACTGCGAACGCTGTGAAGACGTAATGGGATGGGGAGGTGCAGATCCACTCATTCTTAAGACTGGTACCAGGCGGACGCTTTACCGTCGGGGAAAGCATGTTCGTCACCCCGCGGAAGGAACCTATACTTGGTCCGGAAGATTCGCATAAAGGAATCTCTCTTGCAACTGCCGGTAGTCGAACTACGATCCCTCAGCCGTTCGGCCCGTATCTTAATCACTAATCCGACTGAGCCGTCACTGCTCTTGAAGGATAAACATCAAAGACTACAGCGTGTTTAGAAATTCTAGAAGTATACTGCGTTGAGCCATTGAGAGCGCGTTGCTTTTTATACAATCGTTCAACATATGGGAAATGTCAGTGAACGGGGTGACAATATTATAGAAAACGTTTATATAAAATTTTACGTAAACTTAGCCCTTTTATTTAGTTTTCTTTTGTATTTCTGGTATGAAACATTAGTGACTCCATATTGCTTGTTTCACATATTTTCGTGCCCCAGATGTCTACAGATTCAGGAATTTTTGGTACATATTGAAATATCAGTAACTCTGTATTGCTTCACATAGACGCATTTGCGTTAGGTTTCTGACAAGAAATTACGCATTTTATACGTCCTGTTTATTCCTTCATAAAACTGGCACATTTTTGGAATGGAGGTGGACATGAGAACTATTTCGAGGCATGATAGTTCACTGCAGCACTTCCTCCATCATTAAGGAGATAAAATTTGAACAGGAATTCATATAGTCGTATACGAATGCCCTTTCACAAGATTTGCAGTCCCACATTTGTTGTGGTTTTTTTCACCTCAATTCGCAGGACATTAGTGAGCTGACGTCTAAAGTAGGACGAGTCATTTCTCTGATAAATTTATTCTTCTGTCCGATGTAGCGGATAGTGAGGCTAGTGTCCGCCAGGGTTCCCATGCTAACAGAACGTATTCATGTTACCCGAACTAAGTTTATGGGGCAGAATTACAGAATTATTATTGAGACGTTGGTCATCAATAAATGAAAAACCTCAGCCCTTTACCGAACCATGGGGTTCTTACCATTTTTCATAACAGCCCATCACAGGACTCTAACCTGAGCCAGATTCATTCACTCCACTTTTCACATCTTGTTGCTTCACGTTATGTATCATATTTAATTACACTTTTTACTACTACATGTCCCGAGTTGTCTCTTTTCTTCGTATTTGTTACTGAAAAATTATTTAACAATTATTTAACCATTTAAACGTCGAATTAAATCCCACTGCCATTTGCTGGCATTATTAGGAGCTCACCATATTTTCCACATTAGCAGGATAAGGGTTAATAATTTCATCACTTCAGTGTGTACTGTATGCTCTGCCAGCCGCACTGTTCATTCTTTACAAGACATCGTTGATAAGCTTACAAATTATGAAGCCTGTCATTGCTCAGTGTGCTCTGTCCTCTTATTACGTCCGGTCTTATCCCGAAGTCCCACGTGCAAAAGTGGATATGAAGTGGGGACTCCAACAAAACGACTGACGGATTCGTCTGACCGAGCGTTGCATTCCTCCTGTCATTTTCACGACGGCAAAGTGGATTGTGTGACCGTGCCATTAGCAGCATATTCTCGGCTCCGTGTCCTTGTACACCCCCAGTGTGTATTTATTGATCACAAGTTACTAAACGTCACACGCGTCAGAAGTAAACAAGTGAAACTGCTGTATCCAAAAACAACGTATCAACATATGATATCTTGTTGTATTGCTTTTTTGGATGATTCCTCGGCGTCTAAAGTTTACTTGCCGACGTTTCGGAACACTGTTCCAACTTCGTAGGTCTTCTTGCTGACACAACCTATGAAGATGGAGCAGACAGACTGTTCCGAAACTTCTGCACACAAAATTCAGACGCCGGGGAATTATCCAAAAGAAAGAATACAACATTTACAACAGACGGAAGTTTGAAATAAAGAATATCTTCTAAGATTTTCAACCGTAGTTCAACTAAGGAAGAGATGGCTGGTCCATTTGATCAAAAGTAATGCCAAAAAACAGCGTATCCTGGAAAACTGCTCAGGTAGGAAGGAACGCCAAAATTTCAGCAAGTTGCTTCCCTGAGCCCCCCCCCCTCCCTATCATTCGTGGCCAGCTTGATATTTGAGCCATAATATGACGTCCGTAGTTGATACAGGTTTGTTAACTAACAAGGCCTAGCAATAAAAGACACATAATCTTCAAAAACAGAAAAATAGTAAAGTGATGTTACTTTTGGGAGCCGTTTGTGCAAAAGTTGTCTGTTGCAGCAATTGCAATAATTACATTCTGCACTAGGTGTATATAATATTTATACAACAAGCTCACTAGACTGTCCGTAATAACAACCACAAGCCCTTGCAGAAGATATGTTGCTCTTCTGTTTTATTCATATTAACTTCGACATAGCGGCTATTGTTTGATTCCTCTTCCAGTATCTGGAAGATAAAGGCTTTAAGGTAACAAATTGGCACGTCAGGCATCTGGCATTTCTTATATATCCCATTAAGTAAAAAAGGTGAAGTTCACCCTAGAACAGGCCACGAAGGTACAGAGGGGACTAGATGCATAGCAGTTCTCTTTCTTTAACCTCGACGATAAATAGGGGTGGGTGGTCAACGCCACGCCTCGCCCATTTTACCCCGAGACAGTCCTGGTACCCATTGTATAAGAAGCTGGGTTTTACTCAGACCCGTTCTGGAAGGGTGCGGAAAATCTCGCCCACCAAACGGGATTGGATCCCCGGACCGTCCGGCCCGTAGCGACTCGCTGTACCGACTGCGTCATCCCGGCTCCTTATACATTCTGTATCCGGGAGAATCTTCCCGTGCTTTTGTGGAGACTGGTTCCGCACTGTAACAACAGGTTTCGTCTTATGGATCTCCAACATGTAGAAAGACTTTTGTCAGCCCGGATGCCGCTTTACCGTACTGACTAACATGTCCGCCCAGCGGACATAATGCACGCTGTGCTCCAATCTCATGCCAAGTTAAAGCTTCGTCAATTGATCTTTCACATGGCTTGTATTTCGAAACAACACCTTAAATCAGCTCTGAGTAATGATACACGGCAATATAAAAAACCATTTACGGACACTGTGTATATCAACATTACACTGATGTGGGTCTAACTCAGTTTACGTAGGTAGATTATGTACTGACGTTTTGGATAAACTTGCTATCCCCTCAATATATCATCCAACAAATGCGCTACGCGAAACACCTTTCATGTCTGTCGTCAACTCCTACATGTTTCAGCACCGACTTGTCATCCACAGGGAGTCATCATAAGAAAGATGTACAAGCCGACATGCCAATAATGATAAAAAAAATTAAAATGCTAAAATACATAAAATTGATAATCTGATATTATGTATTAAAATATGAAACAATTTATCAGTTTCATAAATTTTGTGTATTTTAGAATTTTAAGATTTTAGTCATTCTTATAAAGAGGACCGGAACACATACAGGCGTGTTGGCTATTCATCCTTATCATACCTATTCCCTGAGGATGGCACCTCGGTGTCGAAACATGTAGAAGTTGATGTGTCGTAAACGGTGTTTCGCGGAGTGCGTTTGTTTGAGGGTACACTGATTGTAAGAACATGCAAGGTATGAATAACATATAGTCTGCTGTCCGCTACTCAGGACAGAAGAAACATTTCTTCCTACCAGCACAAATGCACCGACTGTAAATACCTCGCACACAGTTTCACTGCCGATAATTCTAAAAGAAGCAGCATTACGCAGCGTTCGAAGTTTCCGTTCTATATCTTCCAATTTTTTTTTGTGTGTGTGCAGATAATAGTGCTTGGACTCGGCCGTCAACTTTATAACAACAAAACCACTCATCTATCCTAGAAGCTCAACCGAAGCGTTCTGTATCTCCGAAATAGGATTCCGTAGTCTGGCACGAAAACTTGTGAGGCGGATGGATGCGGCGAGATATAAACTCAGTGATGGTCTGTTACAATCAATATCGCGTCGCCGCTTCGATACTGGAGAAAAGTGTCTTTACTCTAACAAAGGGATCGCTTAGTCTAGTGGGTTCCCGTTAGCACACTTCTTCGTCTTGAATTTAGCCTGTGACTTGCTGAACAATACATGTCATTATATGTGCGGAAAAAATACTAGAAACTACTCGTATACACAGTACTACCGTGTCGTATACACAGTACTACCGTGGTGTTATTTACCTTTTGTACATGTTGTATTTTAAGTTGCCTCGTGTGTATTGTTGTTTAGTTGTCTTGTGTGTGTTGTTATAGTTATCTTGTGTGTATTGTTGTCATCTTATATCATCTTATATGTTCATATGTACTTGTTGTGCTAGTGCATATTGCTGTTTTTACTTTAGATGCCGGACTGCTAGCTAGAAGTCAGTATTCGGAAGGTCCTGCGACCGGCCACCTCGACACAGGTCTTTCTTGGTTTCCCTGTGTCTATAAGCAAATGCTAAGATGGTTCCCAGGATTCCCAGTTGCCACTACATGCTTCTCATGTAGCCCTCCCGACTTAAATTTATTAGTAACCAATTTCATATTTTGGATACATGTAAAATAACCACTACCACCGGGTGACAACCCAATTACATTTAATAAATATTATTTTTTTCGCGGAGAATGTAAGAGACGACACCACAAGAAGCCTGCGCAGACGTGCTTAACACTTAGTAAACAAAAACACAGATACACACCTTTATTTAATGCCAACGTTGGTTAAGATTCGAATTCTGTAATCTTGGCCATTCAGCCAGTCATGCAGTCAGCTGCAAAATTCGGTCTGAAGTGCATAAATATGAGTGTCGCATTGTTTGGATCGACTTTTTTGAAACGCGCACGCGAAAATTGATTTATTTTTAAATCCTTTATCAAATCAGACGCCCAGCGCCCTGTTTATTTATTATTTAATGAACAAACATGTCCCTGTTCGTTATTTTAATGTAGTCATTTTTTGTTACACGGTATAAAATAACTTGCTGAAAAATAATGCCCTTGTTAGAGTAACATTTTTTTTCTGCAATGGAATTTCTATATTACTGGAGCTTCGTATTTTGTTTCTAGAGCCTGGATATTTATGAAAAATAATTTATGTGCGAGTGGCAGTAATTTAGCTTGTCCTGCGATATTTGAATGGCAGGTACCGTAAAGAATGTCAGAATGATAAGAATGGCTCTCTGGTACTGCGCTATGTTCAAAAATCGTTACTAAAACAGGTGAAGGTAAAGAAATATTTCCCCGCACGGATAGAAGTCTGTGCGGAATATACTAATGCCATACACAGAGATCTAGTTACGTAAAATTGTAAGTTGTGCTTTTCTAACCGACGCACTCCACGTTTTAAGATACGTTTCATGATCCAGAATAGATATTTTTGAAAGTATTACTAGAAACTTTGTGTACTGATGGTGTTTCAATGTCAGGGAAATACATAAGAATTTCCTATAACATCTTTTATCACACGTTCCGTACAGTCTCAGAAATGGAATGACTCTCGTTTTGACGGAAAAAGTGCAACACGGCTATAACTGTTTCATTAGAGTTACTGAACATATCGACTGGTCAAAGGAGACGACTGCTTCCAACATCACCTCGACGATGGAGACAGCGGTACCCTGTGAAACATCAGCGAACTTATGCAGGAGTGTAAAATGTTCCATTACATTAGACAGCAATATTCAGCATCGGAGCTGTTGAAGAGTTCAACTGCAGAACAATCAAATGCACCACGGCAAACCGGAAACAAATTAACATTTTGTTTTATTTTGTGAAGAAAATACATTTAGAGTATTGCGCTTTTGTAACGCGAGTCTTAAATTGATCCTGTTTCAGATGTGCAGTGTTGGTATTCAGTTCTTAATCTGTCCAACCAAACTATATGAAGGTCTATAAAGGCAATACTGTGGAAAGACCAACATTGTGTTCACTGGCGTCGATCATCAATAGAGCGATCTCTGTTTCGCTTGCATTGTGCTGATGTGACATGGCTGGCGAAAGCGTCGGTCTGGTCTTGCGTCATTTACAGGATCCTACACTTTCAGCAGCAGCAGCAGCAGTAATAGAAGTAGTAGTATTATTAGTAGTAGTAGTGGTGTTGGTAGTAGTGGTAGTAGTAGTAGTAGTTGTGGTGATGGGTGGTGGAGGTTGTTGTAGTAATAGTAGTGGTGGTGGTGGTAGTAGTAGTAGTAGTAGTAATAGTAGTGGTGGTGGTGGTAGTAGTAGTAATAGTAGTGGTGGTGGTGGTAGTAATAATAATAGTAGTAGTGGTGGTGGTAGTAGTAGTAGTAATAGTAGTGGTGGTGGTGGTAGTAGTAATAGTAGTAGTAGTAATAGTAGTGGTGGTGGTGGTAGTAGTAGTAGTAATAGTAGTGGTGGTGGTGGTAGTAATAGTAGTA
>Ga0123352_10018867_pt1 | contig 10996 bp, 8 predicted proteins | sample TergutLab28metaG_FD_89700 | JGI IMG/M metagenome (GOLD analysis project Ga0123352, IMG submission 89700) | Labiotermes labralis P1 segment gut microbial communities from Petit-Saut dam, French Guiana - Lab288 P1 | ecosystem: Host-associated > Arthropoda: Insects > Digestive system > Gut ... | reverse complement strand
GTTACCTTCTATTCCGAGATTCAAACGGTCATAACACCGTAACCGTCCAAAATCGGACACATGTTTATATGAACTTTTTTGATCACAAAGACCTAGGAAATCACCTCCTGCAGTTATGCCCTACAGTCGTGAAACACCCTGTATATAATATTAAGTACAAAACTACAGTGCTATCCTCGGTACAGTATTTACCCCAATTCAGACAAGTTTTAGTGTCTGTCAGCATTATTTGCAGTGATGGCATACAAACTTCTGCGTCCGTCTTATGTGGTCCAACATGGTCTCTGTCTTGTGGCACCTGGCAGTGTGTGTTTCTTGCCAGCAGGCGCTCTATCCTTACCATTTTACATATCCTATAATGTTAACATTCCAAACATCACGATGCCGGTCCCAGTGGCCGCGCGGTCTAAAGCGTGGGTCTGCGGTCGCTCGCCTGCTGAGATTGCGGGTTCGAATCCGACCGAGGTCATGGATGTCTGTCTGTTATGATTGTTGTGTGTTGTCATGTAGAGGTCTCTGCGACGAGCTGATCACTCGTCCAGAGGAGTCCTACCGAATGTGGTGCTTCGTTGTTTGTGATCTAGAAACCTTTTGAATGAGGAGTCCATGGCCTACTGGGGGGGAGCTGTTGCGTCCCCAAAACAAACAAACAAAGAAACATCACGATACTTGGCGATCTTCCTCCAAGAACAGTGTGTTGTTGCTTGCATTTCTCTGTATTTGAGACATCTGCGCATTTACGACTTTTGAAAGTTTTTTTTCAAAGGGCATGAACAGAGTAAATCTTAGAGAGAATTGTGTGGTAGTTGGATCAGAGACGCTCTAAAACTGAATTTGAAAGTTTTGAATCTCTGAGTTGTCTTGAATTTCAAGATCATTCGTGAGGTTTTGTGGGTAGGAGAAATATTTAAAAGCGCCGTTATCAGAATCACGTTTAAAAATTTGATGTCTGTTTTCAAAACTTTTGTCACATCAAACATAACCTCCGATGTTTTGCTGGACCCCGTAATTCGTTATCGAAGTCGTTTAAATGCAACGAGAATCTGTAGAAGAGGATCAATCCACAAATCCACGCCTCACACATTTCTCCAAATGACTATCTTTCGTTCGTAAAATATGAACGAACATCATCAAAACAGTGTCATTAAATATCCAACAAGATGCAGCTGTACGCACTTTATTTCATCTGCAAGTTACTCTACATGTTTCGGGTGGTTTCTCCACCCTTCATCAGGAGCACAAATAACTCTAACTACAGCTGATGTTTGTTGTGATAACTGAAGAATAAAAATCAACTAGATGCCACTTATTATTTTATTGTACTTCTTATGGGCTCAACATGTTTCGGGCACTACTATGCCCATCATCAGGAGCTCGCTACTATTATGTTGATTACCACATTGGTCGTTTCGTTCTTGGTTTGCTGTAGGTTGGAGGTTAGGTGCGGTTGGGCTGGAGTTGTGTCCATTTAGGAGATTTTAAAATGTCACATAGCTGCTTCTTAGAATCCGGGAAATTCGATAATCCCGTTAGTAACGATGGAAAAGTCTGTCACCTCGAGATATTCACGTGTCCATATCTGTGTCAACGTTTGCTATTTTCTTCCAAAGGTGTACGCGAATGGTGTGCAGAACGTTTTAGCGCGGGCCGCTCAGACACGAGTGTTTCGGCGAAGTGCCGCCGGGGGGGGGGGGTTTAAAACCTAATATTCATATACTGAATAAGTTGACCGGATTTCGTACTTTTGTGTCTGTTTTTGTTGCTTGAACAGAAAGTTATGTCTATTTTCGATAGAATTTCTCCCAACGATTATAAAACATGTTCTCCGACGTCCAGTTTCCCTTTCTATATGTTACGACTGGGGCACGCGGGTTCGAATCCCGATGGTGTCATTAGAATTTTTCATTGACATTGACCCTGATGTCGACACAGTCTGCAACATAAATGAGTAAAAGGTGAAGTGACCCCGTTACAGGCCCGGTGTGGCCCAGAGGGTGATTGCGGTACTAGAAGGGAGTGAGTGGTCAGCAGCACGCCCCAGGAGGCTGGGTGGGCCCCAGGACCGGGCTGGACGGGCGGAAAATCTCGTCCCCTACGGTTTCGATCCCGGACCGTCCAGCCCGTAGTCAGTCGCTATACCGACTGAGCTACCCGGCAATATAAATGAGTATCAGATATATTTCCTGGAGGGTAAAGGCGGTCTTACCGTCTTCATGTGCCGATTGTCTTGAAATCTGGGACCCTCAACCTCCTGGAACCCTCAGGGCCTGTGCGGGCCTGCAGAGATTTATACATATATTAAATCTGTATAGCTAGGAACGTAGTGGAATGTCCTGACAACTCACAGTTGCAAATTACGTTACATTTAGCATGTGGGGAGACCTAGGCATAGATGGGTGGATAATATTAGGATGGATCTCCATGAGGTGGGATGTGGTTATATGAACTGGATTGGGTTGGCCCAGGATAGATACAGGTGGCGGACGCTTGTGAGTGCGGTAATGAACGTTCGGGTTCCGTGAAATGCGGGGAATTTCTTGACTAGCTGCAAACCAGTTAGCTTCTTAAGAAGGACTCTGCACCATGGAGTAAGTAAGTAGCATGTGGGAAACCAGAGTTTACTGCCGTCGTATTTCTGATTATTCCATTGACATCCTAGCGCCCCGTATGTTGGCGTCGCCCCATGCAACTGACCGGATGGTCCTCTTAATCCGTCCCTGGTAGTGTACCAGATCATAATCCCGGAGAACTGTAAGAACTGATCTTACATTATGTCAGTACACTGACAGTGAAACTGTTCGATACGGAACATATTAATAGATACTCTGAAATACTGATAATTATTCATGTCCGTGTGTTACTAAACAGTTCACAAAATATCTCACCAAGATTATTGATTGCCGAAATATAACTGGCTTCTCTTCGAAACATGTGGCAATATAATGATAACACAATATACCGCTCATGATAACGCGCTCTGTCGTAACCCACACAATCCGTCCAACTGAGATCCCCGCATCACTGGACAGTTCGTTTGTAAACCCGCCTGATGTCAAATTGTTGTGTTGAAGAACAAATTGCTTGGCCCTATAATACTGTAAGGGGACCGCGGTGGCGCAGTGGCTAAGGTGCTATGCTACAGATCGGAAGGTCGCTGGTTCGATCCCAGCTGGTGTCAGTGGATTCTTCATTGACATAAAATCCTTCCGATCGCACTATGGCCCTGAAGTCGACCCAGTCTCTAACGGAAATGAGTACCAGGAGTATTTCCTGGGGGTAAAGGCGGCCGGTGCGTAAGGCTGACAACCTTACCACCTTCATGTGCCGTTGTCACGAAATCTGGGAGCCTTAACATCCTAAGAACCTTCTGGGCCACTCCAGGCCTGTAATGGGTCTGCTTTTATAATACTGTAAATAACATTACGTGCCTAAGTGTTGGCCTTTTGACAATTTTCTCAACTGCTATTTTTGTCTCCTGTAAAACTGTGTATCGTTTGGTTACGACAAACTGCTGTTGTATCACCATCTTCATCCGTCACGAATCAGGCCGGCCTTCGTAGACCTGTTACGTCTTTGCTTTTTCAATTTTAGCTGAACCGTTTTCATTCCATAGTTTGACGTAAAGTTGGCCGTCCTGCAGTCTTTATATTGGGGCTTGAAAGTAATACTAAATTCCCCTATAGCATGTCACTAGCCTACCGCCAGGTAGTCCAGTGGCGGGGTTGTTGTTCAATGGACGATATATTGTTATGGCAGTTAATATATACAACGATATATTTCATGTCACTAGATAGGTAATCGAAAAATCGATTAGATCGTGGTCGCTAGGCCTAATAAACAATTAAATACACTTATCGGAAAGAGAAAGGTTTTCTTGAATTTAGCGAATAAATGCAGAGACTTTTATTAGACTTTTGGCGCCGGAATTATTTTTTTTTAATTTTAGCACATCCTGTATATAAAACGTGAATAATACAGGAACCAAATACGTTAGAATTATGAAACAAACTGCATTTTTAAGAGAAAAAAAGGAGAGTATATACCATGTTTAAAATATTCAGTACCTATATTTGTTGAATAAATATATAAAATGCAACTTTGGAAGTTAGCGGTGCGGTACGACCCCTATATGGGTCGTTAGGCGTCAAAGGGTTAGTAACAATTTCCTCTTGTAACGCATGTGTCCAGTATCGGAATGTATGGTTCACGTCAGTGGTGTACCCAGAAATGTTGTTCGGGGGGTTTCAACAAATTCAGTTTGTGGACAGAAGACAGAGAGGAAGGGGATGTGGGGTCAGTAGCCCCCTAGTCAGGGGTTCTGGAGGCAGCTGTAATTTGGTACAAGAAATTCCATTTCATTTAGTAATTTTTTTTTTAAATTTTTGGTACTTTAAGACTATTTATGATGACAACCAGTTCATTTGTCGTTGCTAATGTAAAACAATTGCGAGCCGGCGGTGGTTTTAGAATTTTACTGCCTTTTTTTCCGAACACCATGCAGTGTTGGCGTCCTAATCCAGCATTTTTAACAGTTTTCACAATCGGGTTGATTTTGGAGGGCCTTCGGAATTTCGGGGAGGGGGGGGGTTGAACCCCCCTCGGTACGCCACTGGTTCAACGTTATGCAAAACACTTTGCAGGACTTAAACTTACTCTTCTTCACTGTTACAGTCAAAACACAGTTCAACTCACGCTGGACATTTAAATTTGTAACGATACTGAGACACAGTGTTAGCGTTCCTATTCTGCTTTCATTCCCAACTGTCATGAGGCGTATTTTGTTGTTTCAGAACCAAGCAACTACGTGTGCTCCACGTGCAAGCAAAGGCTTCACTCGGCCTGGCGTCTTGTGCAGCACGTGCAGAACAGTCACGGCATCAAGATCTACGTGGAGTCGTCTCCTTCCTCCTCTTCGACAGGTTCCTCTTCATCGCCGTCTACCACGTCCTCGTTGTCTGCGGCGGGGAAGAATGTGAGCGGCACTGCAAATGGTAATAACCATTCCTCGTCATCGTCTTCCTCATGTTCCGGGTCGTCCACTTCTTCAGGCTGCTCCAGCTCCACCGGCGGTAGTAGCAACAATGCCCCAACTACCCCTGTCAGTGCCACACCTCTGTCTTTACCACCGCCAGGCGTGTCATCGCGGTTATCCCATCATCAACCTTTGCACCATCCTCCACTACCGCAGCCTTCATCACTGGTTGACCCTCATCATCCTCTTCACAGTAGTAACCCTTTTGGTGTTGGTGGTCTCCTGAGGATGCCCTTAGGAGACCGATCCCATCATCAGTTTCCTCCCACGTCAATGGCAGCACCTCTAAGCAATCACCTCAGTCATCATCACGTTGCGCCAGGAGGTGGACCCCCAAGCACTGCAGGTCTGTTCACCAGGCCATCTAGTCACCACGATCATCACTTCCGGATGGAACAATTAGTATCGGAGCAATTTCGTCTTAACCCTCATCATGGACTTGGGTTAGCTGCTGCTGCAGCTGCTGCAGCAGCAGCTGCTGCTGCAGGTGGGGTTCCGCCCCCTCATCCACCATTCGGTCCTCCAGCTACTGACCGGGTCCCATCCAGTATGCCAGCGTCCGCAGGGCCACCTCGTTCCTCTGCTGTTCCACCAGCCCCCGCAATTGGCCTAGCTTTGGAACCACAACTTGACTTCTATTCACAGCGACTCCGGCAACTGGCCGGCACCACTAGTCCAGGCGCAGCGAATGGGAACTCCTCCCCTTCTCCTAGAAAACCCATTTTAACTCCACCGTTCACGAGTCCACCAAGCAGTAACAGCCATCACCCTTCTGTGAGCTCCGTCGTCACTCCTATCCTACTCAGCAGCAGCAGCAGCAGCATTAGCAACAACAACAACAACAACAATAACAACAACACCACCACCAACAACAACAATAACACCAGTGGCTCTGCCAACTCACATACCAGCAACAGGCCGGAGTCATTGTCATCTCCTGAGAAGCAGTCTCCACTGTCAGATCCAGTCAACAGCTCTGCTGTAGCTCTTACTTCTACGCCAAGATCTGCGTCAACACCACCAACTAATTTAAAACAGTCAGGGTTTTCCCGAAATCAGACTTCGTTGACAAGCACTACAAAAACTGGTGGTGGCGGTGATAGAGGAGGTGAAAGGCAGGAACGAATCAGAGCTTGCGAGTTCTGTGGGAAAAGGTTTCGTTTTCAGAGCAATCTGATCGTCCACCGCAGAACCCACACCGGTGAGAAACCGTACAAGTGTGTCGTATGCAGCCACGCGTGCACGCAGAGTTCCAAGTTGAAGAGACACATGAAAATACATCGCCGCGCACTGAGGACGGGAAACGGGCAGGCCGGTGGCGAGGCGGGGACTACCAATGGGGGAAGTACCAACTCGACACCGGATAACATTTCACATACTGGCTCGGTTGAAACTCTGGATGATGATGGTGATGATGAGGATGACGATGACGAAGAAGAAGAGGAAGATGATGAGGAAGAAGAGGAGGAAATGGAGCTTGAAGAAGAGGAAGGAGACGACGATGACGACGATGATGATCTTGGTGGAGATGCTCCCGAGGATCTCACTACAAAGTCCACATCATCAACCCCACCTAACAACGTGTCAGGAGATGCAAACAAAGCTAACAACAGCACTCCTCGACCCACTCCAACGCCAACTCCTCTTGAGAAAATTACTACTTCAGGTTCCCTAGTTGGTGAGTTGATGGACAAATTTGGGCTAAGCAACATCCAGCAATACAATGATGCATACAAACAAGCACTGCAGGAATCTGTCGTTGGGTCACACCACGTACACATCAACAACAAAGAAGACCGCCACAGGTCACCCCTTATATCTGACAACAACAATGGCGGAGGTAAAACATCACCTGCAATCACTAAAAATAATCTTGAGAATGGAATTCTGGATAAATCTGCTGCAGCCATGCGGTTTCGCGAAGAATTTGCAAGAAATATAATAGCTGCCGGTCAGCCCCCTTTAGATTTGATTGGTGCACCCCACGGTCTGTTTGGAACCAGCACGACTTTCGAAAACCCTTTTGATGCTGCTAATAAGCGCTTGAAGCTTGACCTGGAAAATCATCATAATCACCATTCAACAAGCCAGGGTCGGGGTGGAAATCCAGGTGCTGATCGGGATGGTCTGTATGCGGGTCTGTGGTTACCAGCCATGGCTGCAGCTCACCATAGGGATCATCTGTTTGGTGCCGACACTTCGACCATGGACCTCCTCAGTTCTCGTTCCTCAAAGTCAGCAGAAAGTGCTCTACTAAAAGCAAGTGGTGGAGGTTCAAAAGCAGGGCCCAGTGCTTCATCTCTAGCAGCAGCGGCAGCTGCGGCTGCTGCTTTAAACCTTGGTTTATCTGGAGGACCAGGATCTCAGCAGCAACATTTGAAGAAGGAGAGTAGGCGCAATGATACTTGTGAATACTGTGGGAAGGTGTTCAAAAACTGCAGTAATCTTACAGTGCACCGCCGATCCCACACGGGTGAGAAACCGTACAAGTGTGAACTGTGCTCTTACGCATGCGCTCAAAGTTCGAAACTGACTCGCCATATGAAAACGCATGGCAGGCTTGGCAAAGACGTGTATAGGTGTCGATTCTGCGAGATGCCTTTCTCTGTGCCATCTACATTGGAGAAGCACATGAGGAAGTGTGTTGTGAATCAGAATAACAAGGCTGGAGGTGGACATATCCTTCCAGCACTCATCAGTGGCGGAGAGGACACTGGAGACTCCAGTGCGTCAGCCTCGAAGGACACCACATGACTCTTTCCATGGGGAGGTTTCCGCCATCTTCCTCTTCAGAGCATTTATTAAACAACTTCACCACTTCTTCCACATGCCTCTCTCCAAGCAATTCCAAATACCATTGTGCAGCATTCAAAAGTATGTCCCTGATTTCTGGCCTTCTGTTCGGAGTATAGGAGTATATAGCAGTTACTGGAGTGGCTTATTCTCCAGAGATGGTTACTGAAAGAGACTCAAAGTCTCGTGATGCAATATGAATATTATATGATAAATCAGGCCATCTCATATAACCCTGGGATTGAGATTTTCTTCCATGAAGTTGTTACACATGCGAAGGTAGTGTCGGATGTGTTTTGAAACTGAAGGTCACAAACATACATGCTGTATCACCCATAATCTCCACTTCACCCTTCCTTTCTTCTCCCAATAGTATATCTTGGCGGAATATCTCCCCCTCGGTTGAGTCAAAAACAAGTCCATTGTAAAATAAAGACAATTTCAAACAGGGAAGTTAGTTGATTGATACCTCATTAATTCATACCTGGATTGAAGTCAATAGTTATTTAAATGATCTTACCATAAACTATGGTTTATACCATCCATCAAACCAATTTTAAAAGCAGAAGCATAATCGTAGGTAGATATTCGTTACAGTCAGTAACAGGGTGATTTCAGTTATGTTGCATGTCAAAAATTGTGTTGCATAAATCCAGTGACACACACACACACACACACACAAAATACACATGGACACTCATATGTACATAACTTTTTCCAGCACCTAAAATTGTTGTTGTATTTTTTCTGGTATAGTTGGGTAAAAGTTTAAAAATGTTGTTATACTAATTGAAACGAAATAAGATTTATGGGTAGAAAGGTTTGCCCTGAATATCTCTCCCTCTCTCCAAGTACCTACATACATACATAACCATTAAAGAAATATTACTGTCTTGAAAAGTACCATGTGTTTGTAAGTGTTCAAGTGTGTTAGATCACAGAGGAAAATCAGCAGTTATGTATCTCAGATTTGAATGGGAACTTCTTAATGTGAACATATAAGTTCACTGGGGTTATTATTTATACATCTGGTATTTGTTAGGGCTGCAGCCCAAAATGGAGACAGCCATTCCAATGAGTGTTAAATGTTGAAAAGAAATTGGTTCGTGGTTGTAAAGACTGCTTACATTTATTTGTATTTATTCTCGAATTTCATTACTGATGTAACTGATACCAAAGCACTGCAAAATTACATGTTAGTACATGTAATTTGATTACTACAGAGTTGCTGAAGTGACATCCTTCATTGTTAGAAGATTTTCTGACAGATTACTCTGTTTGTTTTTGTCTTATTAAAAGTATCGTCTGCTTAATGTTAGCCATTTCGAGGCAAATGTGTATGTTCACTGTGGTTTGGAATGTATTTCCTTTTGTTTTTCTGCATCCTCAAAACTTCAGTGACACATAAATACAGGTAATTTCCACAAAGTGGGAAGATGGAGCAAGGAAAGTTACATTTTTTTCCCAACAACTTCTCTGATAAAGGGTAGTAAATGGGGAAAAACAATTGTAAAGGTGAATTGTCTCATTGCGGTTCTGTTATTTACAAATCCACAAAATATAACCAGGTTCATATGTAGAAATGAATTTTAATTACTCTGGAAAAAAGAAAATATGTGTGTTGATCATTTAGAGTATATATAATTCTTATTTGGTTCGGTGTAGAACAATGGCAGAGAATCTGTTGTGTTGCTGTTTGTTCAATTTATGGATTTGATTTCATATGTAAAGTATTTTGTTGTGATGGAATGAGAGCTGGTGGTTCTCATGCTTGTCTCAAAAGACTGAGGATTCCTTTAATTTATCAAGTACACAGTAGGATCGTACTAAATTCCAGTAACCTCTTCATAATGCTGAATGGCTTGTTTCTAGACGTAGCGAAATTAACATACTGACAACACTAATAATCGTAACACAAGGCGTGAATACCATTTCTTTGTTTAGGAATATTACATTAAAGAAAGGATTAGTGTTCCTATATTTTGCACATATTTTATAGTAAATCTGGTACAGTGGATTCTCTGACTGGACATAGTAAACACTTTATAAATTTTGTCAACTACTTGAATACTATATTCTTTAGCCCATTTAAGCACAGAATATCTCAATATTATATATTAAATTCAATCCACACCTTACTGTGTCTGTAATGAATAAATCAACCAGTTCAGTACTGCTTTTGAAAACGATTGCTGCATGTTGTGGGGAGTCCATAAATTTGTAGTCTGGTACGTAAAGTGTACAGAGCAGCTGCTGTGCTTTAGAGGTTAAATTGTCCATCATTTCTTTTTGAAACTTTGAAGCAGGGTTTATCTGTGACATTAGACATGAATCACATTGAAGATTCATTTCTTGTAGATATTATTTCGCACAGTGAACCTACCTTACTGTTGTTCTGTGCTGATGGAGTAATAAAATCCAGAGCCAGTATTTGAACCAAACATGAAAGAGTTTTACACTGGTAAGGCATTTTAATATTTTAATTCTGAGAACGTACTGCCACATAATATTCTTCTTTCTTGTAAAATATCCGCAGCTATGCATGTTGACCTTTTAATACTGTGTGTTATGAAATATGTATAATTTAACATGCATATGATCTATTAATAATATGAGTCATACAGGGCCAATCAAAGAAGGCACCTCAGTTATATTTTGTATGCTCTTGATGTGCTTAATGTTTAGGACTGAGCAGACTTGGAACAATAGCACATCAATGAAAAGGTTTTAGTGTGTGAACCGGTGGCATCTGTAAAAACTGAACTTGTCTGTTGAAGATGATACATCATTTTCACTACAAAAATAATACCTTGCTTAAGCATGTGGTTTGTCCTGTCAAGCAATGATTTAGGAATCTGGCACTGGCGGTGACAGGCTGTTCAAACACTATGGCACAAATTTTGAACAGAATTATTTATCTAAGCCAAACCTTTATGTGAAATTATACAATTTAAGCTGACAGGTGTTTGTTTGACTGATTCTGTGCACTGATACGTACATGAGCATTCTGTGCACTGATATGTACATGAGCATTCTGTGCACTGATAGGTACATGAGCATTCTGTGCACTGATACGTACATGAGCATTCTGTGCACTGATACGTACATGAGCATTCTGTGCACTGATACATACATGAGCATTCTGTGCACTGATATGTACATGAGCATTCT
>Ga0123352_10018864_pt1 | contig 10998 bp, 7 predicted proteins | sample TergutLab28metaG_FD_89700 | JGI IMG/M metagenome (GOLD analysis project Ga0123352, IMG submission 89700) | Labiotermes labralis P1 segment gut microbial communities from Petit-Saut dam, French Guiana - Lab288 P1 | ecosystem: Host-associated > Arthropoda: Insects > Digestive system > Gut ... | reverse complement strand
GAGGTGGGATGTGGGTATATGGACTGGATTGGGCTGGCCCAGGATAGAGACAGGTGGCGGACGCTTGTGAGTGCGGTAATGAACTTTCGGGTTCCGTGAAATGCGGGGAATTTCTTGACTAGCAGCAAACCAGTTAGCTTCTTAAGAAGGACTCTGCACCATGGAGTAAGTAAGTAAGTAAGTAAGTAATACCCATGGTCGATCCCCCCCCCCTTTCCCTTCCCTCCCCCATGTTATAAGCGAAGTTACTCCTGTGAGTATACACAAACAAACAAGGGCTATATGCTTACTTATATGGCATAAGTACATCGTGTGTTAAGAAAACCGTGCTGATAAGGTATCAGGTGCTGACATCATTCATTCAGAGATTTATTGAATTTAGTGGCTTCGGCCTTGAGACGTAAGACGAAGGTAACGGGCTGCCACACAGTAGTTGATCCCGCGGCGACAATTAAGAACCAGTAGACTAATTAAGAAACTCAGAATTCTCGAAGCCCGCGTTGCGTTGTTACACACATGTGATTATCAGTATTATCATAATTTGGAATGTGACGCCGTGTCTTCATCTACCGTGAATATGGCGGCCAAAACTGGCGGTAAATTCTGCCAGACTAGACTGTGATACAGACAAGCGACAGTCTGTTTGAATAATGGGGAAGATCAGCGTTTGTGTCTATTAGAATGTTATGAAATTCATTTTGTTTTGGGGGAAATAAGAAATGAAAAATATATCTCAACGCTGTGAAAATTAAACCAACAAAGCCAACAGGTAACTAAGGGCGGAGACTTGCGTGTTCCCGCGAGTCGACTTCCATTGGTCCGTTTCGCCATTCCCGTACGCGAAATGCATCTCTGGAGTTCGATACAAAGTCTACTGTAATAAAACGGGACTTGTGCTTACGCTAACGGATTTCCTGTTTTAGCCGAGGGTCCTCGCATGGTCACGCAAAGGACCTCCGCTACGAATGGCAATACGTCTGTTTGGAGTATAATACCTTTGGTTGGATAGACAACTGGGGTTTGAACCCAGTGCGGCTAGACCTCCGGGAGGTGAAGAAGGCGGGGCGTTCCCCATCTTACGATTAAATCCTGCTGTTACCCTTAGATCTAACGGAAATCAGGGAAAACATCAGTCAGTTCTAGGTATACTCCGAAAGATTCAGTTCATACCTCAGACAGAACACAGAGTACTTCTACTAGAAAGACCAACCAGTGAATGCAACATAAGGAAATATTGGCTATTTATTGAGATTCTTACGATACATACACATAAAACGCGTGAACGAAATAATGCGCACCATACAGTGTCCCTTTAATGCTGTTCGCTTGTAAACATAAGTCGACTGCGTCGACAAATATCATTAACTCACCAGTACCTAATTTAATGAAAATCCATTCAGTGGTTTTAGAGTTGTTGCATGCTGCCATCTAGCACACAGACATGATCGATCTCATTAATGAAAATTATCATATTTATATAGCACCTGGGGCCTTTTATGGCGAAGCATGAGACGTGATCCATGCTCACTAAATCTCTGGCAGTAGGAAAGTTTCATTTAGGACCAATACGGTACCAATAATAACACAGCCCATCAACGAATACGGTAGGCCTACTGGGCTAGTTCCACCCTAATCCCAACCTCAGCATCCATCCAGTCGGTCTTTCACGTACCTTGGCTCTTTCCAACAAGTTTCTCGACCAAAATTCTGTATGCAGTTCTTGTTTTCTCCAACCCAGCCAGATGTCCAGAACATCGAATTCTTCACATTACACTGCCTTGATATTATCAGATGGCCTGTATAAATCAACAGGGTCACGTGCCACGTACTGCACTTAAATAAAAATATTACAACCTGTGAAGAGTGGTGATATTTGTGGTGATTGTGACGGGATTATGACGACGATAATGATTAAGGTAATATTAATGGCGATAATAATGTTCAATTCATTTCAATTCAATTCAGTTCAATTCTTCACGTCTTCACTTGTTTATTAACCGGTTGAATCAACAGACAAGTGGCCAGTGACAGGAAGAGTAAGACATATAAACACTACTACTACTACTACTACTACTACTACTAATAATAATAATAATAATAAAGATGAAATGCAAAAACATGGATTCATGTGCCGGCTAAGGAGTAAGGTCAGAGCGCCTAATAATTAAAACTCAAAAGACTGACAAAGATCATAGGATATTTGGCAGTGCATCACCCTGTGTATCTGATATCGTGCTGTCAAGTTTGTGAATTTGGTTATTCGAACGTGATGATATCCAAGTTTTAATTGAGATGTATGTGGTGTTGAGAGCAAGACAGATATTGGTGGGTCCCCTTGGCACATAGGCAATCCCGTTCACGGCACATAAACGGGCAAAGATGCGGTGGCTCAGACACTCCATAGCGATCAAGAAGGATGCGTTTATTTAGGCTCGTAACTCTTTCCCTTCTCTGCCTTCCCCTCCCCCCCCCTCGCCTCCCCCCTCGAAAGATAAGATATAAATTTAGCCGTAGGTGAAGGATGGAATCTCGCCAACTGTCGTTTTAAAATTAGATTCCGTTATGCAGTATTGTTCACGGACATCGAAATTGCCAATGGAATCTTTTCTTCTCCCACTTTTGTTGAAAGGTCGAAAATACCAAAGACTTCTGCTGCGTCACTGTTAGTCGTTCCAGAACTGTATGTAGGCTACCCTGCGAGCCGCTCGGCTGCACCACTGTTGTGACTACTCTGTCAGAAGCACTCTAACAAAACGGCCCTTAATTCCTTATTAACTTTTGCGTGTGTTCGAATGACAATGTGCGAGTTTTCGTAATTGGCATCTTCTTCCTTACTTTACTTTTTCTGCACGGGTAGTAACAATATTACATCATCATCATCATCGTAATCAACATCATCATTATCATCATGTTCCTGAAGGGCTAGGCGTGTTTCCTGTTTCTTAATCCTCAAGATGAAGATGGTCCCTTCATCTCTTCCTCGGTCGTCCTAGGTTCCTTCGTCCTTTTGATTGATATTGTAGTGCTTGTTTTGGTATTCTATTTGTGTCCATCCTCTCTACGTGTTGTAGCCACTTTTCCTGGTACTGTTTTATTTCCTTCACTATGTTCTGTGCTCCCGTTTTTTCTTCTAATACATTAATTCGTTTCTTTATCTACTTTGTTATTCCAAGCAAGTGTCTAAAAAATTTCATCTGTGCTACTTCTAAACGTTGTTCCTCTTTTTCTTCAGTACGCAAGCTTCACTTCCAAATTTCAATGCTGCCTTAGCTGTAATGTTGTGAATTCTTAACTTTGTTTCTTTGTTCACTTGTTTTTCCAAAATGTCTCCGTATAGCTCCGTTTATTTTGTTGTACGTTTGCAATTTGTCTTCTAAATCACTTTTGTATTCTGATATACGGTACCCCAAGTATTTAAAATCTATTACCTGCTCAATAATATTATCGTTTATCACAATTTTTACCCTCTGTGTGTGGTTCCCCCACCTTGCCATTGATTTTGTTTTTGTACTGGATAGAGTCATTTTGTATTTTCTTGCTATAAGGTTTAGGTGGTATGCCATTGTTTGTAGCTCTTCTTCTGATGTGGCTATTAAAATCTGATCATCTGCATATACGAGTTTAGTGTTCACTAATTTCCTCTTATTTAGTTGTATACCCTTCTTCATCACTCTTGTAAATTCCTTGATAAAATACAAAAATTATATTACAAAAATATATATTAACCTTTCAGATGGGTTCTGACTACGTTTACGTTCATGGGTTGACACCGACATTTCGGAGAAACATTCTGCCTCCATCTTCACGGTTGACGGAAATACTTTCATTCAGACTGCAGCGTTTACCTGGATATTACCCCATAAAAAGTTCTGACTGTCCAGAAGCTTCTAACAATTACAGCCGGACGGACACATCTACAACGACACAGCAAGAAGGTCTGAAGACACGGGGCTTTAGTAACTGGAGCCGAAAGTGCCAGGATCGGGGCCAATGGAGGGAACTGTAGAGGAAGGGGACGAACACACTGGACGGTAGCGCAAGAAGAAGATACACATAAGAAATTATAGATTATTAATTAAAATATAATTAGTGAAAGTCATATATAACAAAAATTAATGCAAATCTTTAGCTTTTTACGCTGTAGTTTCTTAGATATGCAAACTTACTTTCTGCTGCTATGTGACGAAACCCCAAAACTACTGGTCCATTGTGGCGGTTTATGATGCCCCACAACGACTTACACTTGGCGCAATTAACCCACTGCAACATAAAATTATATGAATTCATAAATAGTTTTTATACTTTAAGCAAAATGAAGAATCGAAGATTTCGAAACACGTTCCCGGTACACTCTTGTCTTGGAAGTAGAATATACCATAGGCATTTACGAATAAATAACAATGGCAGGTTATTTAACTGGAAAATCAATTAACAGTTCCAGGAACATCGTCAACGGAGAACGAATTTTAACTGTTGACTCGGGTTAAATGAACGCAAAATCACCCAAAATATTGCAAAAAAAATTAAGCATCAAGTTTTATATAACTTATGTTTTCACGAACTTGAACAATCTAAAGGAATTTTAATGCGCAGAGGTGCGCAAGTTTTCCAAAAATCTGTAAGCTATCTTATAAAATTATAGGCGCCGGAAGGATGACATGAACCAAGTTCCACACCAAAAAAAAAGTAAAGTTTTCCCGTTACAGGCCCGGTGTGGCCCAGAGGGTGGGTAGAGGTATAGCACTACTCTTCCATGACCGCGGCACTAGAAGGGGGTGAGTGATCAGCAGCACGCCCCGGCCGCACTTTACCACCGGGAAAGACCCGGTACCCATTATACAGGAGGCTGGGTGGGCCCCAGGGCCGGTCTGGACGGGCGGAAAATGTCGTCCCCACCGGGATTCGATCCCGTACCGACCAGCCCGTAGTCAGTCGCTATACCGACTGAGCTACCCGACCCACCCATACCGTAAACCCACAAATATTAGACGCCACTATGCAAAATCTAGTCGCCACGGCGACTTAGCGCCCGAGGTTTGTGCACCGCTGTCACAAATATCTCGATTATCATTCACTAGACGATATAAAATGAAGCAAACTTTTCAAATTTTCTGAATCTCGGCGTTCTCTAAATTCTACATGCGTTTTAATTGCATCGGAATTTAAACAACTCCTTACCTTAAATGTTATAAATTATTCTCACTTGCATGTGTTTTTGCATAAAGTTGGTCTCTATTCAGTCACCAAATAAAGTAAGTTAATGTCCGTCTGCCAACGTGTTACATCCCCCGAGAAGCAAGTATTCAGGTGAAAACTGATCAGAGTTGGGGGTCGGGTACGTTTAGTTTTGCTTACAAAGGATTCAATAAGTGTCCTACACACAAAGGCGAAGCCTGAAATAAATATTTTCAGACAATTTGGTAATCAGTACCGTGTGGTAGAACTAGATGTCACTGGGCACTACAGCAGTGAAGATCAACCTTAATTGCTGGCTGTGGGCATGAATCAGATTTGCACGACGGCTTGTGTGTTGCATTACATAAGCTTAAAGGCCAGGTGAAAATGTACCGTTTTCGCACCAGTCATTCTTAACCTCGGTGCTAGGTGGGAAAGAGTGGTGAAAATTACACCCCCGCCCCTTAACGTCCGGGAAAGAGCCCCTGTACCCTGGGTGGGTCCTAGGGTCGGTCTGAACAACTTGGAGAAGTGAAAAATCCTTTGCTCCTGCTGGGTTTGGAACCCCAGTCTTCCATTTCGTATTCAATATACGGACTACGCCACGTGATCAAGATGGAAGCTAAAGCACAGTTTTTAAACTGGATAAGTTACGCATTGTAATGGGATAGGAAAAGTTAGACACATTAAAACAATCGTAACAAGTTGCTTGTGTCAACGAGGATCATGAGGATGGGAGACTGTCCTGAGCATAAATTGAAAAAGAGCATCTCTTTTTCAAGCAGCAGTAATTTCACTGTTTATGACACAGATTGTGTGTTTTAAGAATGAATTAATTTCATGACATGGCGTCTTCGAAATCCCCCCCCCCCAAAAAAAAAATAGCACGTGTTTTATTAGATGGCTTTATTGTATTTAAATGTTTCATATAATTCTGACGTCACTATAACACTCTCATTTCACATCTAATGTACGCAGGTTAGAGTGAACAGCACTGACTCTCTGTAACAGGAGAATTAAAATCCACGCCTCTTAAAAAAAGAATTCCTATATAATTGCGAGCTTCTTGTTGCCCCAGACTTTTCTTTTGCCAGTACTGCAGGTACTATGTATTATGACATGAAAGTTAATCCTGACGGCGAATTGAGAGAATGAAATTTGCGTGATGTTGCTTACGTCATTATATCGTTCCCTAACCTTAGCTCCCTCTCGCTCAAACGAAACTTCTGCCAACGTGCAACAGGACAGGCGCATGGCACATCTGCGCTAGGGTTATTAGGCAGACTATGACCCTGCTTGGCCGACGAATCCATCTACTTGCGCGGTAGTCAGGCATTGTGTCGGGTAAATATATTCAGTTGGGGAGAGAAAAAAAGAAACTCATATTTAGAGCATGCGCCTCCGTATACACAACGAGGGTATTCCTCGGCGTGGCTTTTCGTTCTCACACACACACACACACACACACACACACACACTCTCTCTCTCTCTCTCTCTCTCTCTCTCTCTCCACCCCACTTCCTGCAGTTCCACCGTATTCTTCCCTCCCTGCGTTCTGTCGCCGTTTCTCCACATCCGTATCTCATTCTTCGGTGTTCCGTCTGATTCTGTTTCCGTTCCATTCTTAACGGCTTCCACGCATCTCTTTTCACTTTCTGTAGCATTTTCTACCTCCCGGTTTTGCCCGCTGTAGATGCATCTCAGTCATTCCTATTCCCCACGTCTGCTCAGCTTCCTACGTGTCTATATATTCTCTACAACACATTTTCCTTGTCTAGATTTCTTTTACATTCCTGTAGAGCTGCAACATCGCTCTCTTTCCTATAATCACCTTTGGGTATTCAGTCTTGTTGTCCGCAATGTGTTTCTTTTTGTACGCAACACGATGTCTCATTGTCGGTACTGTTTCTTGCTGCATGTAACTCTATTTCTATTCCGCACTGTGTTTCTTGTTGCGTGTAACACGACGTATTTTCCGTACTGTGTTTCTTGTTGTACACAACACGATGTCTCATTGCCCGCACTGTTTCTTATTGCGTGTAACACGATGTCTCTTCCATACTGTGTTTCTTGTACACAACACGATGTCTCTTTGTCCGCACTGTGTTTCTTGTCACGTGTAACACGATGTCTCTTCCGTGCTGTTGGTACTGCAGCTCGCTGCAAGATGTTTTCTTGTTTGATAACTACCTTTCTTTTTAAGGAAAGCTGATGTCGTTTGTTACTTTTCTGTTTTACTCAGCATTTCTAGACTTCAGTTGTCTTTCACACTATCTCATCAGAATTAATAATTTCCACACTTCACATCTTGTTGCGATAAATTTCTCCCTGCAGTATATCAATCCCACCCTTCCTCTAAATCATTTTCATTCCATCCCATTTTCTCACGCTCCTCCCCGTTATTTATCCTTCTCTTTTCCTGCGCTGTTGCTGTAACCCCGCGGGTCGCGTCACGTCCAAGCCGCATTATCCCGCCCCTCCCCCCTTCCCCGACTGACATTCACTGTCTCTCTCTCATACCTCAGCATCCCATACAAGCACTTCTTCATTTGTTGACTCTGGGTGCACGACACCGCACTAACTAATCAATACGCTACATTCGGCCGAGGTCGGATAACTTCGGGATCTGTTCGTACCCTGAAGATTCTGGGAGAACAACACAGAAGGAAAACCATCGCCCTTCCGCCCTCCGGGTTCCAGTGTTCCCTGTGCATGGTTTTTTTACAAATACACGTCACACAGAAAATGAACAAATCAACGTTTTGCACTCACTAATTCTCAAAGCCACGTACACTTAATTATTCACTTTTCGAGGTAGTTATTTGTCGATAACTTTATTACTTTGGTTGCCTTTGGAGTAAAGTTACTTATTGAAATAACATTTAACGTACTTATTTATATCAATGCGCAGAGCCACTCCACCAATGATGTGGAGACATGCGTGGTTGACAGTTGTCATCAGAATAATAAAATTTTATACTTCAATATACATGTGTTTATAGTGACTTTTAGGCGTTCTTTACGAAGCAACAGAAGAGCTCGTTTTGTGGAGACCGTCCGTCCGCGACCTGGTATCAGTGACTTAAGTCATGTGTCTAATTTTCATGAAAACCAGTGCAGTAGATCTTTACGAAACGCCTACACAAAACGTGAGTGTCATGACATTCACTCTCTGACAATTCAACTTATTCTTATCCATTCCGCGCATTGGGCATGTAATTATTTACATACACCAACAAATGCGCATAAAAAGTTCTACGTAAACTTGAACCCTCCTATATGTGTCGGCCACAAATCGCCATTAGCAGGGAGACGTAAATACAGAGGAATACATAATATTAACACACCAATCTCACAGGTACAGTGTTAATATATATAATAATAGTATATATTTATATATTTTAACACTGTACATGTGCGATGGATTTACAAATATTATATACGCCTTCCTGACAAAGGCGATTGATCGCCAATACATGCAGGAGGCTTCAAGCTTATGTGCAACTTATAACTTTATGATGTGGACATGTTGGTTTATGTACATAAAAATATTCACACTTTAGTTACGTGAGCAAATGAAATCGAACCCGTGCATTCGCACTGCTTGGCCCGCTGGGGTAAAATTCGGTAAAGGAAATCCTACCCAGTGCCGCCGATCAGTTGCGTGTTTTGTGACAATCGAAGCAGTGAAAGCCACACTCCTATTCGCCGCCAACCTGAACTTCAGTTTATAACCTGAATAATATTGGTGATGAGTAGATATCATGTAGCCGCTCAAGCTGTTGTTCCCAGCCTGGTGCTTCCTCTCACTTAGGCCCAAGTATCTTCTTCTGCACCCTGTTCTCCAACAAACAGGTATTTGCCTTTCGACCGTACGTTTATTTTCTGTACTCGTGAAAATAAAAGTGTAGAAGACAATTTATTAGCCGCCTAATTCGACCTCCTAATTAGAACAGCTTCCAGTGGCCTGCACATAAATAAATGAGGTGCTTTTAGTCTCTTTAAATATTACAATGTTTTAAGGAGAAGAATTCGTAATGGAAATGCCCTTTAATAATTGACATTCATCTAAATTGTACACAACACTTTGGCTCGTACCTCACAAAAAAATGGTTAATGCTGTTTAGGGACATAATCACTGTCTATTGTGGAAACCATACGAAACACATACATGCACTGTATGGTAAAAAAGCCATCGTTATCTAATGTCACAGCAAGTGGACACATAAATGCCACTTGACCTTAAATAGCTGATACAGGATAAACTATTTAGCTAATGGAGAAACTACGCGGTGCAGAAAGGTCGTAGATGCCCACTACGAAATTATAACAATTACAGCAACATAACTGTTCCGACGGTTGAATAAAAAAAACTGGAGGAGCTGGGATTTGAACCCAGGACTTTCTGCATGCGAAGCAGACACTCTACCACTGAGTTACACCCCCAACGATCGCTTGTGTATGGCTAGCGGTGTAGTTCAATGCAAGAGTACGTCTCGCGTTATGTTCAGTATTAAATACCTGTTTCAACCTGCGCATTAACAAGATATGAATGAGAAGTGGATGCACAGTAGTTAACACACGACGTGTGTACACAACTGTGACATCACAAACGACTCTGAACTGCACTGGTATCCAATACAGAGGCTTGCACGCAGAACAGAAACACACCAAATCACTCTACTTACTGCGACAAAATCAAGATAACCTTACTCTTTACTCGCAGCATGCTTTTATTAATATAAAAGTAATCATTATGCGTTCACCGTTTCATATTTGATTTGTATAAGCACTTTTACCTGCTGCTGTGTATTGGTGTGAAACGTTTTTTAAAACAGGATGCTGAGGAAATTGCTAGGACGTGAACGAGAGGAAGTAACGTGGAGGCCAAAGGAAGTTACGTGGGCGGGGCAAATAGTACGCAGTTCTGGTCGGAAATCATGAACAGCATGCGTGGAAAAGTTTCGCGCAGGTGGAAAGATAATATTAAAAATTGACCTTAAAGAAATAGGGTGGATGGGTATGGATTGGATACATATGGCTCTTGCAAACGTTAACTGTGCTGAGGGAAGTTCGGGTTCCCAGAAAGACGGGTAAGTTCTTGGATAGATCGGCTATATTAGCGTCTCAAGAAATTTTCGCTATAGATTTCGCTCGTACTTGTATGGGATGTATTTTCTGACCACACTACAGATACAAGGCAGAGGTTATTTGAGTCTGGAAGTGACCAAATTTCCCAAAAATATTGCAACCGTGTCCAAATTCTAGGCTCGAGAAGGGTGGCATGAATTAAGTTCTATACTGAGGACACACATTTCAAGGGTGACCTACGAACCTCACTGTTTTTTGGGCGCCTTCTCGATGCAAGTGACATACACACTTCTGCAGGTAACAACCTGAGTAATTACTTTAAAGAGGCACATCCTCGTTGCATAATTAAATACAATAAAAGTTACTACAATCAATCAATCAACACAACATATATTTCAACATGAACAAGGTTACATGTTTGGGGTTTAAAAGGGACAGTCATAATCGGGCCTGACATACAAGATAAAAAGAAGGGGCCTTTGACATCTGTAATTAGGTTACTATATACAGGTATCCCAGGAGGAATGTGCCAGACTTCGGGAGGGTGTTCCTTATGTTAAAGTATACCGATATAACCCAAAACACCTGTATCCAAAGTTGAACGGTTAAGGAGATAATGGCCAGAGAAAAGTGGGGGCTTCTTGCGGTTCCAAATACTGCAACCTGCACAGCTGATACGTCACGTGACAATGCTAGCGGCCTTGAGAGGGGAATGCAGTGTTCACTGTGCCT
>Ga0123352_10018859_pt1 | contig 10999 bp, 7 predicted proteins | sample TergutLab28metaG_FD_89700 | JGI IMG/M metagenome (GOLD analysis project Ga0123352, IMG submission 89700) | Labiotermes labralis P1 segment gut microbial communities from Petit-Saut dam, French Guiana - Lab288 P1 | ecosystem: Host-associated > Arthropoda: Insects > Digestive system > Gut ... | reverse complement strand
TTTGTTTCATAATTCTAACGTATTTGGTTCCTGTATTATTCACATTTTATATACAGGTGTGCTAAAATTAAAAAAAATAATTCCGGCGCCAAAAGGTTAAATAGCTGACAGCGGCATATAGCTAAACAGCACACAGAATGCGTTGTTGAGTACATACTGCAGCAATGTTACGTTATGCGAACTGCGCCTATCTTGCTCTTTGTAGGTAAGTGGGTAAATAATAGACGCCAGCGAAAGGAATTTTGCTTTCGCTGTCGGTAAAAAGTATACCAAATCCGTGTTTGGCAGTGTTTCAGGGTCTGTAACAACCAAGGAAAGTTTGTTACAATTCAATAAAAGTATATGATGAAATTAATTCTCTGTCTGCGTGTACCAAATGAGTTACGCTATATTAAACAATGCAGTGGTGTCGACATACTAACTTAAATTAATATCATGAATGTTGCTAGCATTAATTTTGCCTTAGATCTATTTTATTAAGATGTTCTTAAAAGATGCAAAAAGTGCCATTTTCTTCGACATTGTTACAAAGACTGAAGCCGTACAAATCTGCTACTGCCTTGAGCTGATAAAAGTTTCTACATCGCGTGTTTACGTTAAATAACAAGTTTTTTAAAATATTTTTTTCTCTGTCAGTCAAGTAAATTTCCTGTGCATTCTTTAATTTCTGACAACTATCTAATGATTATTTTATTTTCGAAACAAATATGGGCTATAATGATGTAAATTTGAATGTTCTATAATTACTTTCATGACTAGATTATGGTACTAATTTCAGCTTTCATCGTAGCGCGACAAGTGTTGTTGCGCTACGTCATAACTATGTTATGTAAAAACCAAATTTCACAATAAAACTGTATTCTTTTTTTTTAAACGCCTTTTTTTTCTGCACAATACACGAATGTAAATTTTAATCAACCACAGTCAATACTTTTACGAACTGTGTAACTGATATATTTCATGTCTATCTACAGACCGTACTAATAAATTTAGACCACGATTCGCCGTCTAGCCACGAATTCAATGACAACAGAAGTAGCCTAGTTTATCCATATATAACGTACGTACTAACATAACTAATAGTCAAATCTTTTGGTATATGACTATGTACCAATTGGCCTATATTTACAGAAGTTTTGACGGGCAGCATAACACAACCTGGCGGGCCGCGGTATTTATACTCTTCCCCTAGAATTATCCTAATTTTTAATTCAACGAGGGATGATTTTTGCTTGAAAAGCGCTTGTAATAAGGTGTGAGTGCAAGAGGTGAGTGTGACCAAGAGGTGAGTGTGACCAAGAGGGAAAAAGAGAGAACATATTAATGCCTTTTAGTACTGTTCCTTGTAACCCACACTCCAGTAGTTTGTTTTAAGTTTTCATGCATAGAGTTGAAAGACTGTAAGCAGATGTGTGAAGGAAAGGGCGTTACACTAAATTAGGGTAATAGTTGACAGGCGTTGTGAAGGGAATACTGTCATCTTGTGACAGATTTATGAGAAGTCCGATTTCAAAAGTGATGGTCAAGAAGATGCAATTAATAGCCAATTGGAAACGTTGTGACCATATAAGGACGTAAGGCATAACGTCATTAACAGCCAATCAAAGATTAAGTTTAGAGGTCACAAGATTGAGATTCCACCCCGACCAACGTCCAATAAACTCTGTATAAATGCTTTTGTATTGATGTAAAATTAAGATTAACTTCAGTAAGCTCAGGGGCAGAGGCCGCTGGAGCGAGTCTTCATGTTGGTACTACTTTAATAATACCAACTCTTGCCTGGACTATAATTTCAGCTGTAGTCCAACTAGACTTAACTATAACTACTAATGTAACAGTTGCTTCCAATAAATCAGCAACATTAGTCATCGGAAAACAAAGTCTGAGTACTTTGACCCCACGCCGTTGCCCAACTGGTGGCCAACCAGTCCTAGCCCAGCCGCGTTACACCACACGCTGCTTTAGGTAATAAAGAGTAATATTTATATGACAGTAACGCCTAGATTTAAGAATCTTTAGTTGGGATAATGCAGTCCTCGTAAAATGCCGACAGTGTGACTTCCACATTCAAACTGATGCTCTGTGTGTAAATCAGAAAGACAAGCTAACGTATAGCGATAATTGTACTCCAGCACACCCACACGTGACGAGCACATGTGCTGAGACACCTGACGCTCTGATAGACCTACATATGCGTTGTCATTGTAACCTCCAGTGACTGTTCTCGTAACAAACCAAAGTGAGACTAAAACGAGAAGACTGTAATGACTGTTTCGTGATACGTACTAATTTCTAGCAAGATTCTTTACTGCAGTCCCACTAGTTACTGGTCATTTTTACCCCAGGTGTACATAACTTGGCGGTGAAATACAGTCGTCGTTTAACTGTGGTAAAAGGTAAAGTTCACCCTATAACAGGCCATTAATGCCCAGAGGAGGAGCAGAGTTAGCAGAAGTATAGCTCTACTCTTTCTTTAACCTCGGCGCTACATGGGGGTGGGTGGTCAACGCCAGGCCCCGACCTCTTTACTCCCCAGGGCCGGTTTGGACGGGTAAGGAAAATCTCGTGCCCACCAGGATTCGATCTACGAACCGTAGCGTAGTCCCAGTATCGACTACGCTATCCCGGCCCAACGTTTGACGTTGGCCCAAACAAATTTTAGTGGTCAATTTAACGTTGCCCCGACTTGGATCAACGTCGCTTTCGCTGACATCTGGCGGGATCTTCCAACAAACAGACTCTCGGCAATTTTTATGAACTCCTACGGGAAAATACTGCGTTAGGTGTTGTTTTAATCTCCGTTGTGATTCTCAGGAACGTAACCCTAACGATAAGAGAGGACGTACTGTACCTACTCTTCATACAGCACATCTGGTGTCACTGTAATATCTCCCGAGTGTACTCCCAACTCTCCAACCCATGCAGACTGCCAAGCTGCTTCCCAGCCAGTCGCTTGTGCAAAGCAAGGTGGTGTGGGTCAGCAGTCAGTGATGACGTAAGTGTATCTCTGCGGTACAGCGCATTTACGTGCCGGAAAGTTACTGCTGATCGTTTGTGTATGTGCAGCGTGCATGTGTGTGAGTGACGATCTTGAAGGAGTGTGAGTGAGCTAAAAAATGGACGCCACGTTGATGTGGATGCAACGCTGAGTGTAGAGGTTATGTCGCTGATGTAACACAGTGCGTAGTGTTGACAACAAGCAGTACTCTTTGCTGTACTTACACCACATGTCAAGCACAGCTGCTCAAGGACAAATGAGATATTAAGGCTTCCCAGTAGTGATTCTCTGACCATTCTGTTTGTAGCTGATCCATCTAATTCTAATTATTTTTGATAACGGGCCTAGTGTATAGTTTGAATTATATATGACATAACGACGATTCGGGATTTTCTCTAAATCCGTTTCTTGTTGGTTTTCATTGTCCTGAAGCACTTTATTTCTTCTCTTAATGCCAGATTTCGGGATCTAATTCGGAAATCGTACAATGCCAACATTTATGCTAACCACTAGGCCTAGTACAGCGTTTGAACAGAAAATACGATGTTAAATCTACCCCAAAGATAAAGGAAACTTTATCAGTTCCGAGTGTTATGTATTTCAAAGCGTACCATAAGATTTAAAAGGGTGAAATCCATTTTGTAAGAGCGTATTTTCCAAAACAGTTCTTAATACTTAATTAGGCGTCGATATTCATTTGTTGTCAATTCGAATCTCGTAGTCTTTCAATCTTAAACTGTGTGTCTTGTCTATGCCATAAACTCTGTAATGTCACTGATTTATGTGCAGTGCAGGTTATCTGTCTCATGAAGACTGAACGACTATTCTTTTCTTACACTATATCTTACCGTCTTTCGTCAAATATATAATCTGGAAGCAGATTGCGATGTAGGTCTGTTAAATCCTATTAACTTTCTTTGTATTTTAAAACTTCAGATATCGAGATAACTGATTAAAAATTAAAATGTATTTTCTACAAAAAAATTTAATATCAATACCTCGTTACATGCAGCACAGAAATGTATTGTTAACATTCACCGTAATATTACGTGGAGCTACCTCGTTCTTTCAAACTATGTGAAATACACATCGTACCAAAGAATTTTCGAAATTAAAGTTGCGGATAATATTGGGCCCTATATTTTTCATGTTATGTACAAATAGGTTCTAAGATAAGGCGTCTTTTAGGAAGTAGATATTTCTGTTTCGGTTTCATGTACAGCAAATTCGTATATGACAGGTACGAACTAAAACTAAATTTCGTCAATAAATTTTAGTGTTAATCTTCAATAAATAATTTAGTGGGAATACGCCCAGTACTTCCGTAGATAAAACAGCCACTGCCTGCCAATGTATGTTAATTTTCTTACCCTCGTACTAGGCGTACTTTAACATTGAATCAAATATAAATTACATTGGTGTGAATCTCTGTAGATTTCCATATTTCTAGACTTGACCTTCGTGCCATGCAGGTTGCTGTCCGCGTGCCCCCAGGCTCCGGTTGATGGTAACAGATACGAAACAATATCTTTTTTTTCTGACTTCAACCATCCTTGAATAATAAAAGACGAAATTTCGGGGAAAAAGCAGACTTTCGGAATACAACAAACCATCATCTGAACCCTGTGCAGTGGAATAACGGAGAAGACACACTGGTGGCTCTGTTCAGAGTGCAGTCAAATATTTGTTGTTAATGTGTGTTAAGTTACTGGCAGGTGCGGTGTGTGTGCTGAAATGAAATCCTGAGTGCAAGAACGGCTCAAATAGCGCACAGCAGAAGGGGACATGTCAGTGGTGAGCCTAAATTCTTAGCTATAACCGTATTGAGTTTAGCAGGATATTCATCTATTCATGACGTTATAAATGCGTATTTGAGGATCCGTGTGGCTTTTGGGAAACACAATTAGGTGTTCAAAGTGTTTTGGAAATGGTTGTTAGCACGTATGGATTGTTAGTTCCACTGGCAAGATTCCGTTGCGACCTTGCCGATTGAGTGTCATTACCATGTCTGCAGTAGAATGAGCTCACTTCTTTGCATTTCAACGACTTTTCATTCTGAAACTGTAACATGCCGGAAATACGGTACTACAGTGGTGTGACCTTGTTAACACATTGGTTATCTATGACAATGGCAACGCTGCTAAACGTCACATGACCTTGAAAAGCGTAGGCACCCAACAGGGGCCTCAACATCAATCAAGTTATGAATAACTACCAGCTCTCTTCATTCTTGTTTTGTCATGCTATACTTGGAAGCGTCTGTCAGTGACAACAGCCCTAATTCTTGAGAAGCCAGCATCTTCTCAGCTAGTCATATTCCCCGCAGTTTGTATCAGCCGCACGGTGCTCAAAAATCCCCGCCACCTCTCTATATCAAGAGCTACATTAATCCTGTCAACGCCCTCCCATCCTGTTGCCTTAAGATCTCTTTTAATATTATCCTGTCATCTACGTATAGATCTGTCGAAAACCTGTATGCATTTTCTCCCCCATACATGCTGCATTCCCCGATCATCTCAAACTCTTTTATTTGGTCAGTGAAAGTAGTCCTACCGAATGCGATGTAATTTAATCCATGGAATGCTGTCCATTGTGTGAAGCTAATAGTCTCGCACCCGATAACAATTTCTCCGTCTGTTACCAAAACAGATGTTTCATCATCGTGTTTGCAAAGCCCGTCACGGGTCCCAGCCCTCTGCCACACGAATGTAGACGGCATGCGAGACTGATTTATAATACCCTGTTATCTATGTCCGGATCTCCTGAGCTAGCTCTCTCCTGCAGGTATTACATATTCTCTGTTCTCCCGTCCCCCCCAAGTCATCCTCCTGGAGATGGTGACTGCTATACAGGACTGTCGACAAAGAATAGGCTACTTAATTTGTTCTGAAGTGTTTATCACGTAGTTTGCTGTGAAATGTTCAGTAACTCACAAAGTTTTGGTTCCTCGCCGGCTGTATGTGACAGTAAAAGTTACTGCAGTGCCAGCTCTCACGGCAGTCGAATCTGAGGAGCAGAATAGCCACATGATTTTTTTTGTAGCTTTGTGACACCCCGTAAATGAAGGTGTGTTGTGAGTTCTGTATGACCGTATGGCAGTACCATTATCTGTTTGCAGAAAAAAAAAAAGCCCTTAAAGGCAAACAAATATCTCGACACGTTTGAAAGTTTACTTCCCCATTAACTGAAGGTACTTAAAGCAACAATAAATTTGATTTTCCCCCCAAACAGACGCCGTTGTACCGTCAGGCAAGCAGTGACCACTGAGAGATTCGAGTACGCGTACGCTTGCATATGCGCATCAGGCTAGAAACTACAATTCTTGGCTATCCCGAGACTTGTTACTCAGTGTATTCCCGATCACCCAGAGTATGTCTTGACTATCTCCTCTCCTCCCAGCAACAGACACGCGCAGCCGTCGCGTAACACAAACATCACATAAGTTAAAATTAATTAAATACACCGGTCGAAACTGATCCCGTTGTGCCTCTCGACGTTCGTATTGTTATTCGAAATCCCTTCCAAAATTATTATGCACCTTGGTATGGCAGGCTTCTAATAAATATTTTCTCTTAACTGGGGAGACAGTTTTCAAAGTGGCCATCTTGACTAGGGCCAGGGTAGCGTAGTCGGCATAGCGACTCGCTACCGGCTTGACGGTCCAGGGATCGAATCCCGGTGAGGGCGAGATATTCCGCACCCGTCGAGACTGGCCCTGGGGTCCACCCAGCCTCCTATGCAATGGGCAGCGAGTCTTTCCCGGTGTTAAAACGGCCGGAGCATGTCGTTAACCGTCCATCGCATCCATCCCCGATGTTAAAGAAAGAGTAGAGCTATAATCTACTCCTATGGGCCATCGTGGCCTCTTCTAGGATGAACTTTACGTTACCTTTACCATTTTGACAAAGTACAACGCAAATGTGACCATGTAGAAAGGATACGTGACCCTGCATATGACATAAAAGCAAATGTTGCAGCAGACTTACAGAGCTGCTACTTCTTAACCCCGGAAAAAGATAAAGTGAATGTTCAGCTTGACGCCTAGGTCGCTTGACTCCCGGGGAAGGAGCACCGGTACCCATTGAATATGAGGCTGAATGGGCCCCAGGGCTAATCTGAAGACTCCTTGGATGAAAAAAATTTCCTTGTCACCGCCGGGAATCGAACCTCGTTTCCTCAGTTGTGCTGTCTGTAGCCTAATCACTGTACTCTCTATACTACTTCGCTGTGCAGTTTTGAGTCGTCTTCTGTTGGTTTACAAAGTCAGCTAGTAGCCTGATGCAGATAAGAGGATAATATTGAAATGTTTAATAGAATAAATATGTTGTGACGACAAGGACTGAGTTAAAGTAGACCATGCGTATCCAGAGGTTTTGTGGCAAAGGGCCACACCTATTATTGCATGCTGGTACGCAGGTAGCACGTGGTCATGCAGCAGTAAATGGTACATCTAACTGCGTAAATTAGTGTGTAATTTTTGACGTTACATACATGGTGTACAAATGTGGCCGTGGGCCGCGTAACACAAGCTGGCGGGCCACGGGTTGGAGACTCATGATATAGCGGAAAGTAGGGTCCACTGCCAGGCTATTTAGAAGATAACACCAAATGCTGCGGTTTCACAAATGGCCGGCATTTACTCAGCTATCTGAGACCTATAACCTTCTCATGACGTGTTATGCTTCATGTAGTTATTTGTCAGTTTAAGATCAATTGGTTATGCTTTTAGAGGCAACTGTTAGATGGTCATTTCCACTCCTCACATAGACATGGAAACTTCCCCTGTGTTCTCCATAAGCTCCACCCGATCGACAAGACTGTCGCTGGGTCACCGCATGTAATCGTCTTAACCCGTTGGGAGCTAAAATAAACCTTGCAAAATAAGACTTCGAACTACACCGGTCAAGTCTGTTATCGAAGGCTCCGAAATAAATATGAACAAGCATTTTTTTTGTTCAGATAGAGCGCTCCTGACGTTGCAGTTATTTCATTAATTTTGTAAGATGAGTAAAATTTAATGTTATCGTCGTCGCCGACATTGCAATCGTCATCATCGTCATTATCATAATCATGTTCATGATTTACGCCGTCCTTAAGATTTTATCTCCAAATTGTTTAAGAAGAAGGCTTAAAGTTGCAGAATTCCCTCTTCATTTATATCGCGTAAAATAATGAAAAAAACTATGTTCAACCGTTCTTTCCCTCACATTTATGACAACTCATTTTGTTTTCTCATGGGCACGCAGCGGTGCAATTGGTTGAGGCACTGCGCTACAAGCCGGAAGGTCGCAGGTTTTATTCCCAATGGTGTCACTCGTATTTTTCGTTGACATAATACTTCCAGCCGCATTAAGGTCGTAGGGTCGACTCAGTCTCTATCAGCAATGCGTACCAGGGATATATCCTGGAGGTAAAGGCGGCCGGTGCGTGGTGTTTACCACCATGTAGCAACTGTCTAGCAATTCCTTTAGCCTCAACCTCCTCCAGCCGTAAGAACCTGTCCAGGCCTGTAATTAGATAGTTTTACCTTATAGTTGGCTTTCTTATTTGGACTGACATTCATAAAATACATAGACTTTTCCTTTCTTCCTAAATGTTGGAATTATGTCAGCTGATACTGTTGTACTATTATACTCTCAAGTGCGAATGATCTGTGTGTGTCTACTACACTGACGCTGTTACAGTTCGTGACATTTCTGCCGATGCTTATCGAAACGACCAACACTGCTGTACTTATCCTGCCTCATTACTCGGCTCTCACCCGTTTCGTGCCATTGACGTGGCACATCTTGTGTACATCATGGCTGCCACAACACTAAGTTAAAAGTTTTGACTGAAAACCCACACAAGAAAGACCTAAGGCTGTAAAATACTTCCAATACTGTGAAATTTGCAGATGTACTTTACGTCATTATTTTGGTACGCATTTGTCGGAGGCTAAACGATGTAGTTAACAAGGCTAACGACGCTACAAAAATTTAATTTCCAAGCATAAACTACCTGATTTATATTTTTGTAAATATTTGCCATATCAAAGTACGTTTGAATTAATCGTTGTAGACATTAACCTTCTATATTTTCTTGTATTCACCAATTGTTTTGGCGATGATCGATTTTTTTAAACACTAACGATCGATTTGAGATTTTCGCTCATGTGGGATTTGCGTAGCATTGATTGGTAGTTCGTTAACTTCATTTCGGCAAAACCTGTTAGTCCATTCTTCAAGGATAAAGCAGTGCAAGAAGAACTTCTTTTTAGACTGCTTGACCCTTGAATATGGGACTGATAGGTTGCCACGAAACGTCGGTAACTAACTACCAATCAACGCTACGTAACATCCCAGAAGGGCGACGATCCCATTTACACAGCAGCAGAAGCCTGAAATCTCGCGACGTCAGATTTGTACTTACTGGGTGTTTTGTGTATAATAAAGCTAAATCAAAACGATTAATATCATTACTTTACGTTTGAAGTTCCCCACTCTTGAATAAAACGTTTAAAAATTCAGCAGTATGTAAATAAAACAAACCTTTTTCGTCGGCACAATTTAACTTTTATTACCAGCAAATGTTGCCCTTTATTTTGACTATATAAGCACCCGTTAAGAAATTTCGGAGGGGAAGTGCGGTCTGGCAGACGGACAGCAGACCACACGGTATCTCGGAGCGCTTCTTTGATTTTTATGCACACGTCGCAAATTGCAATTCTTGTGCAAGAAGGACATCCCGTGCTTCACACGAAAGGTGTTACGTGTAATTTGTGTAATGTTTCAACCCTGTGACACGTGGAAACAGCCTCCTGCATCACGAAAGCGTACACGATGTGTTGACCGTCCATAAAACAAAAGCCGGAGACACGATCAGACGAACACCCAATTAAATCCAACAAATATTCTCCTTGCACTGCTCCATCCTTATAGCCACCGTAGAGAATTTTACTTACCCTCATCTCCTCCCCCTTGAGACATTTTACTTCAGAACTTTGTATTTCTTTTATCTTATCTGAGCAACAAAACTGATTGATCCAAAGTTCCTTCACACAAGGACTCTACTGTGAGGACGTCAAAGAAAGAAAGTTGCAAATGAAGAAATACATAGACGATTATTTCATACTAGAAAGTTTAACACCTCCTTTGTATAGAATCAAACCATACTCCGTGAAGAGTACAGACCTTTGAGAATGTGCTATTCCCGTATGGGAGTTTGGTATTCCGAAAGCTACGTACTTCAGTCGTGTTTTATCTCTTCAGATATGAAATATAATCTATGACTGAAAGTTTGCAGAGGGGCTAATGGAGATAATTGCGGGCGTTGGGATGAGTAAAACCCGTGAATATGGTAAGGCTACAACAGAAGTGTACACATGTGCCAAAGTGCCGGTATTAGCTTATCTAATATTATTCTGTAAGCCACCTTCCACATGGTCTCGCGTTTGTAATTAATGTGAGGAAAATTCCTCTCTATATTTACGAAAAATTCATTGATTTATACAGTCCATTGTTTCGGTCTTCGGTTTGTTCAGTGTACTCTTATATCCAGTCCTACAGTATTACTGAGTACAGCAGCTATAAATTCTCACGACAGTGCCTATAAATAACCGCCGTCTGTTATGTCCCACCAGAGTACAATGCGCCAGCATTCCTGAAGATAATGTAATTTAGCGCATTTTTGAAAGGTAAAGGTTAGAAACATTGCCACAAACTGAGTTTTGTTGTGAGTTGCAATGTTCTAAGATCTGAAAAGTTATGGAATTCAAAATTATTGTGATAACATAAAAGACTGTTGATACGCGAAGGCCAGAACTTTGTTATGCACTTAGGAAAGGAATTTGGAGTAACGAGACGGAAATCAATATATGGTAAGTACATGGACAGCAGAAGCAAGTCACAAACACCATTCAAGGAATTCCGAACTACTAAGTAATGCAGATTTCGCAGCATTATGGACACTTTAGAGTACTACACCTTGAGAAAACAACAGTAAGGCAAAAAAAAAAAAAAG
>Ga0123352_10018858_pt1 | contig 10999 bp, 5 predicted proteins | sample TergutLab28metaG_FD_89700 | JGI IMG/M metagenome (GOLD analysis project Ga0123352, IMG submission 89700) | Labiotermes labralis P1 segment gut microbial communities from Petit-Saut dam, French Guiana - Lab288 P1 | ecosystem: Host-associated > Arthropoda: Insects > Digestive system > Gut ... | reverse complement strand
GGGGGGGGGGGGGGGGGGGGGGGCGAGAATTTCCGCAACCGTCCAGACCCGCCTCCTATACATTGGATACCGGGTATTTCCCGGGGGTTAAGCGGCCGGGGCGTGGCGTTGACCCCCCTCCCCCGTCTAGCGCCGAGGTCGAAGGTTGAGCTATACCTCTACTCCCCCATCTGTTCTGGGGTGACCTTTAGCTTTACATTTGATTATTTGCTTTATTTATTTAACCTTGTTTTAAAACAAACTACGACGATGCTCAAACATCAACGTATTTAGTACAAAGCCCTCTACTTTAAATCCAATTACTGCGTCCATTCCGTGTTCCATTCCCTGAAAGGCCAGCAACATAAACCCTGTGCGCATTAGACTGCATCTGAAATGTGATGTCACACGCGCAGAAACCATATTTCGTCTTTCGGCGAAACGGACGAGTCCATTTAAATCGGCCGGAGGGCGTCAGTTCAGTCGACTACTGGTAGCCGAGGTGTGCGCATCAGCGGTAGTAATGCTGGATACACCATGTTCCGAGGTAGTGTGAAGAGTACTGGCTACCCACTGCATTCGCCAGTTTCCCCTACACTTCCCCTCCCGTGCGTCACCGTGTGCCATCACATTTCAGCTGGACTCTAACACTGTACATCTGACGTCATCGCACTTGTACCGGTCAAGATATTCAATTAACTGAAGCCCAACACAGAAGTGTTTTGAAACACTCCGGCTTTCTACAACACACAGTACTTGCAGATACGACGCGATTCCAAAGCGACAAGTCGGTCCCTGCAAAACCCGGTCGGTGAGTACAAGCGGTTTCACTCCTCCGCATGACCTTTCAACGGTCAGCACGACCTCGCAACACACACAGAGGCTATCCGAGTGGGTGTGTTCATTCACAAGCTTCAAACGGAAGTGTAGTTCTTCAATGGAGGGGATAAAAGCCAGGCTCTGTGAGTGAGCGGGAAAGGTACCGGATATTTACGAACCTTCTCACTAAATTAAGCGCAAAGTAATGCATGTCTATTTACGTTAGAGTACAAACCGAAAAATACGTGCGGATAGAAACAGTTCACACACAGGATCTTCACTGTTCAAAGGACTCGTACAACATTATTATGGCGCCGCTGCACCTAGTGGGCCAAGGCCTACCCTTTGTCAAGGCTTTGCGATCAGACACACCACACTCGGAGGACTCCTCTGGATGAGCGATCGGCCCGACGCAGAGACCTCTACCAGACAGCACACAACACTCACAAGAGACAGACATCTATATTCCATGCCCCCGGCTGGATTCGAACCCGCAACCCCAACAAGCGAGCGGCCGCAGACAGACGTCCTATACCGCGCGGCCACTGAGATCGGCTGTAAGTTATGTACAAATAATTAAAACATGAATTCATGAGACCTACGACTGCCGTACATTAAAACATCAAAGCCCTATCGATGTAACACGTCAGCATAAAGTGATGGGATTTACGGAAGATGAACTGGCAAGGGTGGGGAAGGAAAATGCAGCGTTACAAGTCGGGGTAAAAGAGGTAAATCGGTCCAATTACAGGCCCAGAGAGTTCCAGGAAGTTTAGGTTCCCACATTACGTGACAATGGCACAGGATGGTGGTAAGGTTGTCAGCATTATGCACCGGCCGCTTTTTACCCCCAGGAAATACTCCTGGTACTCATTTCTGTTAGAGGCTGAGTCGAACCCAGGGCCATAGTGCGATCACAAGGGTTATGTCAATGAAAAATTCCAATGACACCATCTGGAATCGAACTAGCGACCTTCCGTTTTGTAGCACAGCACCTTAACCACTGAGCTACCGCGATCCCACACAATTCGGGGTAGTACGATAATAATAAACATCGTGAATGAAACGGTTCGTTTATCTGGTCGTTCCGAAACTAGTATAACTTTTACTTCACCTAACCTACCGAACTTTCACTCCCTGCAGGTGACACAAACCACCCTAAAACCAACCTCATAAGAACGCCGCTGCCGACCGCAAACAAGGAACGGTAAAATCAATAAGAATTAAACCGACACAGGATTAAAGCAATCAAACAGCCGTCTCTCTTTTAAAACAGCGCACCCTGAAACCGGAAACGACCGTGTGGCAACTTTCCAAAGAATTTTCATACGAAAATCCTGCAATCACTTCTTTCCCTCACACGTGCTGCATGACCAGCCCAATGCAACCTCCTCTACGTTAACACGACACTGACGGGCTTCTTCCTCAGTTTATACCCTCCTCCTTGCTGCCTCTCGTCGCAAGAAAAGCCGACTCTCTGATAAAAACCATTGCTCTGGGTGGACCCCACATGGACTGCCCGCTAAGTACAACATCCCGTGGGAACACAACACAACAACCGTTGCGTTCACAGTCATAAACACAACACTAGCGGAGAGCACGTGTTTTTAAGTGGATCTAGTGGCTTATCGGCACAGAATAGCAGGCCTGGAAATTCCTCCACGTTAAAAGCAGAAACAGCAGACGTAAACCCACCTGATGCATGATACAACATCGACATACAACAGACAGCTGCGCGGCCAAACGAGCCTTAAAGTTTTGACATATATGATCGATATCAAACCCTCCAACATTAATGTATAAATTGTACGCTGCAATACACCCCGACCAAGCTCTTGATGGCGACGCCACCTAACCTCAAACCTTCTTCAAATACACACACACACACAAACCTTCTAATTTCTTCCCACAACAAATCTCCTATATTTACTCGGCGCACACAAGAAATTTCTAATCTCTACGTACAAAACTTCATACTAAGGAGGCTCACTCTAACATCGTAGAAAAGCCATGCGCATATACACGCTTGCGGAAAACAATCAACGTTATTACTAGACTATGAATTCACACATAACAGTCCTGGCGACATTAATTAATTCGTCATGACACTTTAAGACTAAAACAGCATTAAACAGTCCGACCGGAATTTATTCATACCAACATAGTCATGGCGTCACGTCAGAACAGATAGTTACCGTACGAACGCCAAGAGCAAACACACGAACCGGCATGTATCGCACAGCACATCCTGCGTCCACTGCAGACCTCACCCCGGCGACGTAATTACCTGGAATGCCGCTAGGATGCGCGTCGATAGGCACCCTCACCACCACCGGTTCCGTCACCTGAACGAGTATGCCGTGCGAGTTGCTCCTACAGCAAAGCGGTTCGCAAGGGTTCAGGAAACAGTTTAGCTACAAACTGGGTAAATGCGTGCAGCGCGATATTACAAGACGGGGAGATGGAAGTTCGGTCCACTTTCACGTAATGGTCCATTTCCGTGACGACCCTGGCGCCTGGTCTGCGAGCCCACGCAACGTCACTAGACTCGCGACGCGGTTGTGCGCGTATGTGACCTGCTGTCAGTCTGGAGGGAATGTGTATACAGGACGCTGCGTTTCGCGGGCACTTGTGACTGCGGTAATGAACTTTCGGTTTCCATAAAATGCAGGGAATTTCTCGACTAGCTGAAAATCTGTTAGCTTCTCAAGAAGGACTCTGCTCCATGGCGTAAGCAAGTAGGTTAGGACGCTGCTTTTCAATATATGGCAGCTGTAATCACGTGACTAACCTAGGCACACCGAAGGTCGGCTTATACAGGGCGTTTCATAATGTTTTCCGTGACTTCAAACATTTATAACAAGAAAACCAAAGGACCTACCTTAATGGAATTGTTCACAGCCACAGGAAAACAAAGTTTTTTTTTTTGACAACTTGAGATGTTCGATGTGTGCACCACAGGTTACACGGCACACATCGATACGATATTCAAGTTCTTGCCACACACGCGTCAACACAGGTGCATCGAAATTTTTTACTGCTGCAATGATCCGTGGTTTTAAGTCAGCGAGGTCTTGTAGGTGGGTCCTTTGCGTACTTTGCACGAAATGCACGCTGCACAGTAACCACAGACTTACTCGTGTGGTATTCCAACACACAAAACGACTTCTCCCCCGGAGCGGCCATTTTCTCACTACATACACTCGCATCGCCTAGCGGCATAAATGTGAACTACGATGAAAAACAACTTGCTGTGAAAAATAACTTTTTGAGTTGTTCCTTCTATCTGTACAGGTTTCGTAAATACGTGTCCTACGATTTTCCTATACTAAATTTTTGTAATCCTGGAGTACATTATGCAACCCCCAGTACAAGGCGTGCACAAATACCGGAAGCGAGGTCGCCATGGCGACTACATTTTGTACAGCAGCGTCTTATAATTGTGTTTCATTAGTGCGAACTGCTTCATGTCACTCTTCCGGGGCCTACATTTGGCTACCAGATTTCTGCACAATTTACTGCACCTCTCGGTTACTGTCGATAATGCAAGAAATGTGTTATTATTTCAATGACGTGTAATCCGTACTTGTCTGGGCGGCTGGTGAGACACTCGAAGTAGTTACGCAAAATACAAAAGGACAGGGACGTTTTGCAAGTAATCCATCTACACATACGATAACGCCACTAACTGATCCAAGTACGCCGTTATCACATGAGTGTATCTACGTACAGCGCGCGCATACACATACAAACACACACAAGCACAGCCGGTAATTATGTATTTTTGAGAGAGGCCATCCCGTTGTGTATTACGTACCGCCAATACACAACATACATCACGACAAGATGCAATAGTTCCAGTTAGGTTATATTTGGCTACATGTTTCGGCCGTAAACGGCCATCTTCAGGCCAATTAAGAACAACCTTAATATTGTTCTTAATTGGCCTGAAGATGGCCGTTTACGGCCGAAACATGTAGCCAAATATAACCTAACTGGAACTATTGCATCTTGTCTTGGTGTATGTTGTGTATTGGCGGTACATAATACATTATACAAATTCGGTAATTAGGTATGTTTCCTGAAGAATACCACGAGAACACCCGACGAGTTCGCAAACCACAGTTCTGAAACAAAAAGTTACCAGTATCGAGTACAATCCTCGTGGGAATCCGCCGGTTGCTGAGTATTATCCAGGATCCTTATTGATAAATCGTGAGGCCGAGGGCTTCAAACTTCTGTGCTCCCAGCGGTCGGAGTTTCACAGTGAACATCAGAGGACGTGCGTTCGTAATGCTGAGCGATCGGAATCCAAAACTATTATAACAAAACACCAATACGAAATAAACAGCTAAAATCCCGACCTTCTTACGGCTGCCGACAGAACCACAAGCAGGTTCCCTTTCTTCCTCTCCGAAGCCCGGCGGTAAATACCTCAAATAAAAATGTAAGGATATCAGCATCTACTGAATATCGCAACGAATTGGATTTCTCCCACAATACAAGTGAAGGACCAAAGCTCCTAACACCAAAACACACTTGATCTAATGCTCGGGACTTACAATTCAATTCCCACTTCATAACCTCACTCAATGCAGCAAACAGTGCATACGCCATAATAGACATGCTGCCACACCATCGCAAAGCATATTAACGATACAACTTTTACTGAATTTTAATACAGGGTTATTCGAAATGATTGTCGGGGTTTTAACAACTTGTCAAACACAATACATTTGAGATAGGAGTATATGATTTTTTTATTTAATACAACAACACTCCAAGTTTTTGTTACATACCTTACAGGTGCTCTATATGTGCAACATTTGTGATTCTACAAACATCAACACGATATTTTAAAACTATAGTCAAACGAACTAGTTGCACACAATTGCAGGCATGCTGCCACAACACTGTTTACATCACATCGTAAATAAGAAGAACCCAATAACTTCATATATAGGCACTCCAACTCCCTGATGATGATCCATTGGGATCGAAACCTGTAGGAGATGATAATGACTTTTAATGTGTTTTAAAGTGTGATTTTACCAAGTGAAATACATTGTGTGCAACTAGTTGATTTACTGTAGTTTTAAAATTGACAATATTGCACGGTGATAAAAAATGGAAGTAATCAACACGATAATCGAGTTCGTTCCAAACTGTTTGTAGCATGTCAGCGGTGATGGTTTCAATGGCGGTTCTGATTCGTACCTTCAGTGACGGAATACTTGCGGGAAGAGGAGGAACATAAACCTGATCCTCGATGTAACCCCATAGAAAGAAATCACATGGGGTTGCATCTGGAGAACGAGGTGGCAAGTTGTTAAACCTCCGACAATCATTTTGAATAACCCTGTATAACTTTAGCCAGGCTACAGCATAAGCTGTCTGATGATGGTCGTAGAGTGAAACATGTAGGAGGAATCTCAATGTGAATTTTAATGTAAATTTTAAAGGCTTCCGAAATTTAATAAAAAGTGTATTTGTTGGCGAATGAACTTAAATGACACTGAAATGCACGGTACAACGATAAAACTTCATAACCTCCTTTTCCAGAAGACCTTTTCCAAAACCAGAGAGTATCTTTCCAAACACTTCCTTGCCCAGTTTCCTAATTAAACTAACCTACTACTTCGAATGGGCCGCAAAGGGCAGCAAGTGGCGGTGTTACCTACTAACTCCATCACTTGCCAAAAACATTGACTGAATGACAAAATTGAGCTGGTCACGCACATGGGCGTTCAAAGATTACAATGGGATGGGAATGAAGTAAGGATCATCGACAAATTCTGGAAGGACGTCTAGGGTGAAAAAAGAACCCCCCGAAAGGTGGGAGGACAAAGTGCGGTAGGATACAGCTAAATTTAACAATCAGAAAAACTGACCGGCAGAGACAAGATATAGGAGTGACTGGAAGACGAGAAAAGGGCAGACTATGGCCAACAAACGGGCCGAACAGCCAGACGATGATAATATAATATTTCATCATATTATAATATTATAATCTGATGGGACCACCGTCGTATATGCGGTCCGTCGTTCACCGAAACGTCGTTATGCGGCGCATACCTGTCATATTATATTATAATACAACACTTCACATTGTGTTACAGTTGCCTACAGTATTCAGTACAGTAACATGCTGTACAGGTTTGTAGCCTAGGAGCAATAGGCTATACCAGTGTTTCTCAACAGCCGGGCCGCGGCGCGGTACCGGTCCCTGGCATCAATTACACCGGGCCGCGAGAGATTCTCCTGTAACTGATAACTAATTTAAATGTAATTTTATATTTGTCAACATGCCACACCGTACACATAATTGTACGTGGTACTAACACTCTTTATGATATTGCCATAATTAATTATTAATACTTGTTAGTTTAATGTATGAACTTAAAAAAATTGGAAAGGTATTTACGTGTAAATCTTTTGGGACCGGGCACTCGTCTTATGAAAAAAGAATTTACCGGGCCGCGATCTCACAAAGTTTGAGAAACACTGGGCTATACCATATAGCCTAGGGGTGTAGTAGATACAGGGGTGCTGATAAGTCCTCAGACCGACCAGGAAGGAAACAAGCTCGGAAGCATGTCAGGGACGGGCGCGATTTCAACAACATCGAGACGCGAGCTGTCATCAAGTTTTTTTTTTCCTCTGCAAGGCAAGGCACCGAAGGAAATTCACGCCATTCTGACAGAAACATTAGCGTGTTTCCTTCCTAGTCGGGCTAAGGACTTATCAGCACCCCTGTATCTAGGTTTGTTTAAGTACACTCTACGACGTTCGCACAACGACGAAGTCGCCTAACGACGCATTTCTCAGAACGTATCCCCGTCGTTAAGCGACGCATGACGGTACTACCCTTACAGAGTCACCGCAATACGGAACCTGGTGACAAAGAGTTCCCACGGGATCTGGACACCTTTCCCATCTCGGGAAAGGATTCTCTTCAGCAAATACAGGGGGCCTCCTCACGGAGAGACAAAACACGCGGCTCAGTACAACTGCATTAGGTTTATGTTTGTTTCTTCCCAGCTGTACACACACACATGTATCTTAATTCTTCGCAACTTTCCTTCTTATTTAGTTTTATTCAGCAGCCGACTGTATTCACCTCTTTATTCTGTCTTAAAATTTCGTTTAATTCCTTCCAAATTGTGACAGCGCCGTTCTTCCTAATTGTCCAGTTTTACAAAACCTAATCAGTCAGCAGTTCAATACTATTACAAGACATTCCGGGTTTATGAAGCTGTATTTTCACTTACACTTTATACTGAATTATACTTGTAATTCGGGGGACCGCGGTAGCACAGTGGTTAAGGTGCCGTGCTACAAATCGGAAGATCGCTGGTTCGATCCCAGCTGGTGTCATTGGATTTTTCATTGACATAAAATCCTTCCGATCGCACTATGGACCTGGGATCGACTAAGCCTCTAACAGTACTAACAGTGCTACCCCCAGGAAATGATACCACTAGCATTTCCTGGGTGTAAAGGCGGCCGGTGCGTAAGGCTGACCTTACCACCATTCTGGGCCATTGTCATGAAATCTGGGAACCTTAACTTCCTGGAAGCCTCTGGGCCACTCCAGGCTTGTAATGGGACTGATTTGCCTTATTTTTTACTTGTAATTCCCAATTAAATATCCTAACCCCGACAGGCTGAATTATTGTCTCACGTGAAGCAATCCCTATACAGGCCCTGAGGGTTCCAGGAGGTCGACGCTCCCAGATTTCGAGACAATCAGCACTGAAAGGTGCTAAGGTTGTCAGCTCTACGCACCGACCGCCTTTACCCTCCAGGAAATATTCCTGGTACTCATTTCTGTTAGAGGCTGAATCAACCCCAGGGACACAGTACGACCGGAAGGATTATGTCAATGAAAAATTCCAATGACACCATCGGGAATCGAACCCGCGACCTTCCGAATTGTAGCGCAGTGCCTCAACCAACTGCGCCACCCCATGCCCCGGATAAAACCTGTATGTACAAAAATGTAAACGTTTAATTATCAAGCATTACAGCATTCAATGTCACACAAGTAAGTGCCTGCTTGTTACATTTACTGTAAGGGAATTTTGTAAGTGAAACTGTCAAGTGTCTTTAGAAATGCACACAACTACTGACTGAACACTGTCAGTTGGCAATTAAAGCATTATTACTGACTTCTGACAATGTTTGTTTTTGAGTTTTGGATTAAGGAAACTTAATTGACATTAATTGCTATATTTTGTATCAGGTATGCTTCTTAAGGGTGAAGGCGACCGGTGTGTAGGACTGACAACCTTACCATCATCATGTGTCTATTGTCTTGAAATCTGGAGGCCTCAAGCTCCTGGAACTCTCACGGCCTGCCCAGGCCTGTACAGGGATTACAGGAATTATATAAATTGCAGAAGTGCTGTAGGGAATGATATAACTTCCTAACATATTCCATGGAGCAGAGTACCTCTTCAGAAGCTAACCGGTTCTCAGGTAGTCAATAAATTCCCCGCATTTTATGAGGCCCCGAAGGTAAATTACCGCATTCACAAGTGTCCGCCACCTGTCCCTATCCCGAGGCAACTCGATCCAGTTCATACCCCCACATTCCACTTCCTGAAGATCCTTCTTAATATTATCCTCTCATCCACGACTGGGTCGTCCAAGTGGCTGGAATGCGATAACACTCACATAAAACAAATAATCCGGTACAGCCGTTTTTCCTTGACACGTTCCTATTCTTTTCGTTTCCACTTTAACATTTATCGATTATCATTACGTCCTCACACTACGTTTTTCCCTCTGTAATTACGGAACAAAAAACCTTTTTACTCGACAAATAATGAGTCCATTTAATCTATGCACTATTTCAACTATGGGCCGGGATAGCTCAGTTGATACGGGGATCGAACTACGATCCCTTAGCCCTGCAGGCCCTAGCCCAAACCCTGAACTTGTTATACACAAAAAAATGCTAATCTCGGTTAAATAGATGGCACGCCTAATTCCTACGCGCAGGCCCTGAGTTCAAATCCCTGACCAGGAACCAGTCATCTGAAGTTGCCTAGGTATATTTATTTATTTGGGGGCCGAGGTAGAGCAGTCGGTATAGCGACTCGCTACGGGCTGGACGGTCCGGGGATCGAATCCCAGTGGGGTCGAGACTTTCCGCACCCGTCCAGAACGGCCCTGAGGCCCACCCAGCCTCCTATACAGTAGGTACCAGGTCTTTCCCGGGGGTAAAACGGCCGGGGCGTGGCGTTGGCCACCCACCAAATCTAGCGCCGGGGTTAACGGAAGAGTAGAGCTATACCTCTACTCCCCCTATGGGCCTTAGTGACCTGTTCTGGGATGAACTTTACCTTTAACATTACTATTCCAGCTATATACAAAGCGCACAGATTGTGGAGAAACCCGCTCACATAATATAAATAAATAAATTATACAGGGCGTTCTTTTTATCAGGTAGTGGCACGGCGCACGATGCCGTTGCTGTACACCAAGTTGGGATGATGCGCGTTCTACGACCAGGTTAGGTCCCGTGATTTAAATACCTCTATGTCTCGCGTTTAGACTTGCGTACGGCGAAGGAGTGGTGGGCAATTTTCGAAGTAAATATGTGAGCTGCTTCTTGAAGCGTGAAATTGCATTCGTGTACTGTACCACAGACACGTGGCGTTTCTTACTGACAAGCTGATTGTGAGCAGCAGCGTAGGAACTGAAAAGAAAATTCATAAAGGAAGATGTACGATACGTTAGGCCGAAGAAAATGTCATATATACTGCTGAGTTGTTCAGAAACTAGAAACTGGAGAACATGAACTTTAAATGAAAAACGGATGACTACGAAACAGATGGTAAAAAAGCAATCCCATTACAGTTTGTTTTTGACAGAGGCCACCCCGTTGTGCAGTAACAAATTTGTGTAATGTATTATACACCGTCAATACACAGCAATATATCTTACTTACTTACTTACTTACTTCCTCCATGGTACAGAGTCCTTCTTGAGAAGCTAACTGGTTTGCAGCTAGTCAAGAAATTCACCGCATTTCACGGAACCCGAAGGTTCATTACCGCACTCACAAGCCTCCGCCAACTGTCTCTATCCCGGGCCAGCCCAATCCAGTCCATATACCCACATCCCACCTCCTGGAGATCCATCCTAATATTATCCACCCATCTACGCCTAGGTCTCCCCAGTGGTCTCCTTC
>Ga0123352_10018857_pt1 | contig 10999 bp, 5 predicted proteins | sample TergutLab28metaG_FD_89700 | JGI IMG/M metagenome (GOLD analysis project Ga0123352, IMG submission 89700) | Labiotermes labralis P1 segment gut microbial communities from Petit-Saut dam, French Guiana - Lab288 P1 | ecosystem: Host-associated > Arthropoda: Insects > Digestive system > Gut ... | reverse complement strand
GATATATAGAACTATAATTTTGCCTGTTGTTTGTATGGGTGTGAAACTTGGTCGCTGATATTGAGGAAGGAAAGGAAACTGAGAGTGTTTGAGAAAATAGCGCTGAGGAGAATATTTGGACCTAAGAGGGACGAGGTAACGGGGGAATGGAGGAGACTGCATATCGAGGAGCTAAATGATGTAATCCTCACCCAACATTGTGCAGGTGATAAAATCGAGAAGAATGAGATGGGTCGGACATGTAGCGCGTATGGGTGAGGAGAGTGGAGTGTATAGTGTCTTGGTGGGGAAACCGGAGGGAAGGAGACCACTGGGGAGACCTAGGCCTAGATGGGTTGATAATATTAGGATGGATCTCCAGGAGGTGGGATGTGGGTATATGGACTGGATTGAGCTGGCACAGGATAGAGACAGGTGGCGGACGCTTGTGAGTGCAGTAACGAACCTTCGGGTTCCGTGAAATGCGGGGAATTTCTTGACTAGCTGCAAACCAGTTAGCTTCTCAAGAAGGACTCTGCACCATGGAGTGAGTAAGTAAGTAAATAAGTAAGTAAGTAAGTAAGTATAGAAATATATCACCATGAACGGTTCCATGAACGTCAAAATATAGTGAGGTAGCATTTAATAGGACAGACACCTTCCTGAACACCCCACATACCGTAAAACTAATTTTCCTATAGGAATTTACGTAAAGTAGAAGGTATTCATTATCCAAGCCTATAAAACTACAACCGCTGTAAAGTATTTTTTTTTAAATACTTATTAAGTGGACCCGGTAGCTCAGTCGGTATAGTGCCTGACTACGGGCTGGACGGTCCGGGATCGAATCCCGTTGGGGACGAGATTTTCCGCCCGCCCAGACTGGCCCTGGGGCCCACCCAGCGTCCTCTACAACCGGTACAGGGTCATTCCCGGGGGTTACGTGCGGCCGGTGCGTGCTGCTGACCACTCACCCCCTTCTAGTGCCGCGGCCATAGAAGAGTAGAGCTATACCTCTACCCACCATCTGGAACCACACCGGGCCTTGACAAGTTCACTTTACCTTTACATATTTATTGAAGTCAATTTAAAAAAATATTAAAAACTTATTTATTAAGTCGTTAATTTATGAAGTGAAATGCGTAAACAAAACGAAACAGAGTTTTCCATACACAATGAGAGAAAAGAAAACGCAACAGGCTCTAATTGGTACGAGCTGCTTTTCCACTGGTCTGAATCAAATGGAAGTTTTTCGATTCCCATATTTTTGTTGAAATTAACTATGAATTCATACCTTATAAACACTTAAAAGAAAAAATTTCAATTTCGCAATCTAAATCACTAATTACTGCAGAAAGTGTGCAAAAAATAGCATGGGGAAATTTTGACAACTTTGATCGACAGGGAGTGACTTTAAACTATTACGTTTGTGTGTATATCAAGACAATAGGTATTCTCGAGTGTATATTGGGGAAAATAAGATGACGCGCCTCTTTCTAGAAGGTCACTACACGATAACTGATTGATGGTGAATTGTGCAAAAAAACACTCACAGATAATATTCGTAATAAAAGGAAATCTGCCACTGCAAACAAAGGTCAATTGTTTCGTTAGTTTTAAGCACAATAAAATATAACTCCAGATATATAGGTAGGCACTGCCTGTGGCTCATTATTGCCAAGCGTCCAGTTTCGCATCAATCATGTACTGCCTGGTGCTGCTTTCAGCTCTGCTCGCCTGTGCAGCAGGTAAGTGTTACAGCTACAGAAACGTAATGTTAGACGGTCCGAACATACTGGATCGATATATGTATTTATGGACTGAGTAATCCAGAAATATTTTCATTTATTATCATTATTATTTACTACAATTAAGTTTTCACTCGGTGATAGTACAGCTTACACTAGTAACAAATAAGAATAAATATACATAAAGAAACAAAACAAAAACACAGTAAATACAATTACACGTATTACCAAAACACCCACACAATTGTCAAAACACACACACACATTAAAAAACCCACATTTACACACACCCCCAAAAGTTATCAATGGAGTGTGACCAGTTCTTGAGAACCTCAGACTCACAATTCAGATACAGTCAATAAATTTCAACTCACATGTCTGTTTATTACACATTTTTCTACATGGTAACAATTTTTTTACAAAAATTAAGACCTTTGTTCACTTCAACTTACATATCTGTTGTTATTGACTGTACATTTAGAAATAAAGTGACAAGTGTCACCTGCTTTAATTTAAAGTACCAATGCACAACAAAACACTCATAGCTAAATAACATTATGAAATAGAAAACCCGGAATAAAAATGCATAATATATTCAATAGTATTTACAAAATCCACATGATTCACATTCTTTAAGACGCCATACGATCTGACCGCTGATATATAAACACTGCCATTCGCTCTGTATGACCAATAGTCCAGTTAGCATCAATCATGCATTTTCTGGTACTGCTTTCAGCGCTGTTCGCCTGTGCAGTGGGTAAGTGTTAAACCGCTAATAGTGTAGTAAATATTTACTGGGTTGGCCTAATTCATACATAAGGCAATCAAATATATTGTGTACTTATATGCAACGCGATGAATGATATCTGCTTAAATATGGTATTTATGTACCACAGAGTCCGGTTTAGTCGGGTTAGCTTAGACGTTACATTGAACATGAGAGGGGATCGAAAAATCGGGGCTCGAAATATCGGGGCTCCAATTCCGGTTGTGTGTCACTCCGGCTCTAGACCCCGCAGAGAACCCTGTGGGCGTTTTCCCATAGATAGACTCTCAGACGCTTGTAGCAAACCGGTCGCGTCTCTCTAGTAATTTCATGGTGTGGACAGGGACAGCTATAATTTCACCTTTACTATGTAAACGTACTGATGTTTATACCTAACTGCATGCAGTTGAGTTCTTCTTAAGACACTCAGAGTAGTTCAGTTTTGTCAAGACACTCTTTGTCGCTTATGACACACGAATATTCAAATGTGCTGTTCACAGCAGCAAATCACCGGTCGCTATGCCAAGTCAGGTGATGGCAGTCTATAACATCAACACAAAAAATGTCTGTTGGGGAAATGCAAATGTGAAGTGGGGAGACAAGAAATAACAGATAATTTGTGTACTCTTTGGTCTGCTTATAGGGCACGTGTACATGTTAAATTTATGTTATGAATGTATGTAAACATTTCAGGTGTTCCTTTCAACACTACAAAACCTACACAAGGTGGACGTATTGCGGGTGGAATTCCAGCACCAATTGAAAATCACCCACATCAGGTAAAGCTATTGAATTGCTGTTGAATTGAACTATTTCTTCGATGTACTGAAATATAAACATATACAAGGATGATCAATAAAATTATAGTAATAACAATAACGATATATAAGGTATTCGTTAATTGTTTAAAATCTCTATCCAGTAGTTAATTGCAAGATACTCTCTGTTTTGAAATGTTTAAAAGAAGAAGATCATGTAAATAATATTTCTTTATTATTTATCGGTTCCACCATAAAATAATCTCGTTTATCTTAAATAGTCTTTGGATAACACACTATTTTGCAACTTATCTGAAGTACAAAAAGGATAAAATTCTAAGTATATATTTCCTCAATTTGTTAATAAATTTCCTGTAATTTGAACGATTAGTTTCATTACCGTGCTCACAACAGCCCGCCACTTTGTTCTATCCTGATCCAGATCAATCTGTTCCTCAGTAGAATACAGAGTGTCTGCACGATATATCCACAACTATACTCTAAGAATATATTTCATACTATTTGGAAGAAAATATACTTGGTAGCAATAATTTTTATTAATTGAGTACTTGAATTTTGTATTATATACTGTGACTCTTAATTTTTAATGAATATATTTATATTTTAATTAACTGTGGAATGTAGAAGTTACATTTACTTGCAAAATGTAATACATTTTTATCCCTATGCGACTCATGTCCGTGCAGCCTGATGATGGTTATTCGTTTATCAAGGCAAATATGTTGAAATAATTTTATAGAGATATATAACAGTGCATTACTTAAGAACATGAGTAAATGTTTGTGCATTGTTAGTTATCAGGAAGATTATGACGCTAACGCAATGTTTAGTATATTTTCATTTCCTAACGGAAGAAACCAAATATTTATCCATGGAAAACATCAGACAAAATATAGTCCTGTGTATGTTAGTTGTGGTGTTTTTGGATGGGGATCTGGAAGAAAATAGATATTGGAATTAATTACAAAAAGTTTCTCCTGATTTTAGTCTGCCCTCAATTTATTTATGGATGCAGTTTTGATTTCTTTGGGTTATGCCCTCATCAAAAAGATGTATTACCAATTTTATGATATGAAATTCTTCTAATATTTCCTTCAAAAGTTATGAACATACGCTCCGGTTTCTCAGCATTGACTTCATACCCAGTCTTTTCAGTGGCGAATAACAGGATTTTGTGGTTTTTTTTTTGTAACCAGTACGTCTCCGCCCAGTAAATTATAATCAGCAGAAATGGAAAATGACTCAGTTTTAAAAATAACAGAGGTATATTAGACTTACTGAAGAAAATCATCGATTGAATACTAAAAGAATTTCAGTTTGTTGATTTCATTTTCCTTCCGTGTTGCTCGTATTTAGGACAACTGCACAATAAAATACTGTACCCCACAAACTGCATTTAGTAAAACTATACGATCTCTTCAAAGAAATTTCTCTTGAGGCCAGATTAAATTTGTGTCCACAAGAGGTTTTGTTAGTACAATTATAAGACAAAATAATACGCTACGTTATTATAGGTGAAAAAGGGATATGAAGAGCGTATTCCAAAATATTGACTTTGAATCTCGCACATTACCTCAATCGACCAGTAAGAGGATATTTATATGAGTGTTTTATGTAGTTGGTCTTCCTGCGTAGAATACCAAGGCTGGCCTTCCCCTTCACCAGAACCCACTTTGTGTTCTTATTCTGTGGTCATGTAAAATATTTTTCTTTCAACTGGAATTGGAGGGGAAAGTTGAAATTCTGCGACGAATTAAAGAGGTTTCTACTGGAATATTGACACAATAACGTACGTTCTTGTAAAATAAAGTACTTTCTAACACAAATTGGTGACGTCATGCAAAACAAAATATGAAGGGGACTGGTTAAATAAACAAAAAAAAAGTTGCATTGAATTATCTATATTCTCTGTAGTTTTTTTCTTTCATAAAATTCTCAGTAAAATAATGTGAAGTCTTCTTCCCACATAAAGAATTCACCCAAAAAAAAAATTTAAATTGCTCTTGATATTTTGTAGGCGCGTTGTATAACATATTCTATATTTGTTATCAGATATTAAATGAGAAATATCTAAAAAAAAAAAAAGGCTACCATTCAACAAGCTTACCTTCAATTACAATTCGCATTTCAATTACAGGTGGCACTGTTACAGTTCGGATCATTCATCTGCGGTGGTTCCATCATCAGTCCCACTTGTGTGGTCACTGCTGCTCACTGTGTTACAGGGTACGTTTGTACTTAACACAGTTTCTAACATCGGATATTATATTTATGTCACGTGTCAAGGGCTGTATTTATGTTAAGCAGTTTGAGATTTACAAATCCCTGCACAACGTTACTGCATAGAAGTGGCTTTTAGTGCTTTGTGTTAAGTAGACTGTTTAAGATACAGGAAGATGTAACATATCGTGTTTACAGCAGATCTGGTTAAATGCAGTGAAGACCTGACACTAGACTCTACAGAATGTTTTTAATTTCCGCCTTCCCCCACCCCATGCAAGTTACCCTTTCCTAAGAGGCTGACATAATTCCAATAAATCACAATTATATCCGTCATTTATTTGGTCTAACGTCACACCCCTCTGCTCACAGTTCAACCCACCGTTCCCTATCATCAGACGCACGATCCAAGTTCACATAACTATATCCATTTCATTACCTTTCGTTATAAATATTTCCGCCATTTTATTTGCCTGACATGTAGTACTGACACTTCAGGTATTGCGGGAAATGTTTTGTATGTCCACGGTACTTCTGCACCTGTTACATGCAGTAGCCATTAATATCTTACTATATATCATAAAAATATTTGGAGAGTTAAAATGTTGCTCTCTGTCATTTTATAATTTTCTCTAACCATCCACTATTTCCGCAGTATTGCTATCAAATATGTTTTCAGACTTAAAATTCCCTACTTCTTCAATTTTATAAAAGAGGAGCAAGTATGTCAGTTTAATGTACACATATACTTATAAATACATATATTTATATATATATATATATATTATTTTATCTGAACTTTTAAGAGAATACGTAATATTATGTTACGGTAACACCACGCACAATGCAAACTTCAATATTTTCCCATATATAGGAGGAATGCTAACAAGTTCACAGTACGAGCTGGCTCCATATACCACGATTTGGGCGGAACAATCCACTATGTGACAGGAGGATTTTATCATGAGAGTTACGACTCGTACAACAACGACTACGATGTCGCCGTTCTGCGGGTATGTCCTGACTTCGATATAGCAATAGACTTTTCAAAATATGTGATGTGTTTTGTAGTGATATGTAGCTTATCTCACTCTTCGTTTTATGCAATGATGGTTTTGCAATTTGTTTGTTCAAATTGCTGCAGCATATCACACATACATATTGCAAATATAAAAATTTAATTTTAAATTCTTTCCAGTATCCACTAAGTACCGAAAATTAAAACACCCAGATCAGCCGAAGTATAATCCTTGATGCCAATTAAAAATATTTCTATAAATTTTCCATTTATGTTACATGTTTGTACCAAACCAATATATGCACCTCCACAAAATATGTATTATCATATATTACCCTTCACCAACAAGTTCCGGTGGCTTCTGCAACTACCATCAGCGTGTAATACAAGAATACAAACAATAATATATTTCAAATGCGCGGATATTGAATGTTGTAACGCCGTCTTTTTGTTTCACTGAAGGTTGCACAATATAAAATATTACAGTTGGAACTAACGAACGGGTCATTTATAATTCAAGGGAAATTTTTGCAGTAATACCTCCAGGTTGCTCTTTTAACAGATTGTCCTCCCATTGATGCACTTTACAAACTGACACTGTAGACTCACGTTTGCTCTCAACATGCACGCTGTGAAGTAACATACAGCTGGCTGCAACAAGCAGCGTCACTGGACAGACACAAAGTACCGTCTACAACAGTACAGACTGCAATGCTAAACGGACTGCTGGCTACTCCAAATTGCTTCATATCGACAGGCTGTTTTCAGCAATCACTGCCATCTGGCACACATATCAGTAACTATACGATTCACTTGCTGCATGGCAACAGAATAACTATCGAATTTTAATACTCAGACATCTGTACAAACCCTACAGATACAGGGCACTGAGCGATAATAAACTTTCGATGACGAACTTCCTTTCTAAATTTCTTCCGTTTCCGTACTCGAATATATATTTCAGACTATTTTAACATGCATTATATTTTTCATTCAATGTGAACCATGTGAAATAAGGACCAAAATTACGTATGTCTTTCAAGTTACTCCTTTTTGTTGCTTCTTTAGCGTTTGATAGCTAAAAATATCTTCTTTTGTTCTCATTCATGGCACTCACAGTAGCAAGCCCATTAAAATGAGGCACAGTTGATCTATTTCTCAGTTCAAACATAACCCATCATTCCACAGGAAACAAACGCCATGATCGAACTTCAACTTATTTCCCATTTTCAATACATAGCACGGCATGTCACACAACTTTCCTGAAAATGCTGCCAATATTTGCGGCTCATATTCACATTTGATGATAAATTATAACTGCCAAAGGCGGACACAGCGATAGTTAAATTTATAACATAGATAAAGACAGTGCACAGGACAAAACGTTTTGTTTGTGTGGAATGCATTTCTGGTTAACGGAAGTGAAATGACTGAATTATACACCTCAAACTACCTGTTATAACCGAAATATTGTTCAACGGACATTAATTATATCTGAATATTCAAAACACCCTCATTTTAAGTCAAGTCAGAACATAAAAGTAAAAGCTAGAACTGACCTACTTATGATGTTATGACTCTTAAGATGGATATGTTCTGCTGCCAGGTGGAAATGGTCAACGTTTACATGTGAAAACAGAGAATTTTATAGTGTTGAAATCCACATACAATGGTCAAAATACTTTCAGCAACAGACTTAGCCACATATTTCTGCACATTTACTGTTCTGCTTTTCTGTCTTTAGGGTTTATAGACAGACTGATTTCATATTTTGAGAGTTCAATAAAGCTATCCTAGAAATACACCACAGGTCTACGCACATCCTACTGTCAGCTCACATATACAATACATTTTACTGTCACAAGCATACAGAAGGAACTACATTTTAGGTCAGTTCTTCATATTTGGATGCCCTTTTCTTTCCCAATATGTGTCTAGTACGTACAAATATAAACAACACAAGATAATTTACAAATTACAATTCAAAATACGTGAGTAAAAGAACTTGTGTTTAAAATGTGCCTTGAAATTTTCAATCTTCGAAATGAACCGAAACATAACTTAAAATTTCAGGTTGACCCTCCCTTCATCTTCAGCGATGTTGTACAAAACATCGCCTTACAGGATTCTGAAATGCAACTTGGAACCAGCGTTGTTGTCACTGGATGGGGTGAAAATTGGGTAAGTCAGTACATTAAATATTGTGTAGAACAGCAACTGATATTCTACCAGAACTTCAGAAAATGGACCACCACATATCATAAATATTCCATCACTTAAAGTGGCACGCTCTGAACCGGATTAGTGACATGGAATCCGAAAAATCTTATGGAGGTGCTAAATGTTAAATCGGTGGAGACAGTAACTTTCTGAACTGCAATATCTGTATATGAATCTTCCAAACTAGTAATGGTAAAATGTCACGCATGTGCATTGGCTGCTTTATACTCAACGGATAGGTTCCACACACTCACAGCATACAGGAAGCATTTCTCAGTTATGGTCCACTATAGAGGTACTCTAGAAACTATTTCACATTGTGTGGTCTACAAAACTACAACAAATGTTTGTTGTTTCGCAGCCGGGAAGCTCCACCAGCTACAATCTACATGAGGTGGTCGTAGAAATCACAGACGACTACACATGCAGTTCTTATTCTTATCCATTTCTCACTGACAGAATGATTTGTGCTGGAACTCCTTATGTTGGCAAGGGACCATGCTATGTAAGAATTTTATATTACTAATAAATTTGTGTGTGAAATTTTCATATTTCATTCTAACACAAAACCATTTATTTTAATAATCCCAGTAAAAGCTATTTCAACAAAACTTTACAGCAGCAATTCAATACTATAAACTACTTCGACAATTGTAAGAACCAAATGACTGCTGGTTTCAAGCGTTTGGTAGCAACAACTTGACAAAATTCTCAGTGTGTGTGGTTCTCCTCTGCTGTCTTTCAATTAGATAATTTTATATTTTTCTTGTTGTTGTTATTGTTGTTATTGCTTTTGTTGTTCTTGCATTTTTCTAAGCTTAACCTTTACTTTCGAACACAACAAATTGCAAAATAATTGTTTTTAGAGTGTTTTAAATCTGCTCAGTTTCAAGTAATTCTGAACGCTTCATCCAAAGTATCTAAATTGAACATACACGAACAATAATTTAAATATTAAGGATATTCCAACAGAACGTAACACATCGAAACGTCCGTTTTCATAACGTTTCCATAACACGTGACTATATCCAAAACCATAATTGTCAGTAATTTTGCAATCAGACCGAATGCACACAAATATTTTTCGTTTTTCTCTGTAGTTTAGCCTACTGAACTATATGCAGGAGAGTATTAATATTCTGCATTCCGCAATAGACAATGTTGGACTCGCTATGTGCAGTTCGGCCACTGTTCCTTCTTTCCCAGCTCATATCTCACAATATGTCTGTACAGGAAAGTTATATTCAGATAATCAATTGCTTTTTCTGCCTCGGTGTTACCTTATGGAACACCATCTGAGTTAAATTGTAGGCACCAAAAAGCAACAACACGTTAAATATATGTACGAAGCTTTCATTAAAATTGTACCTTATTTTTGTTCTCATTGAGTCGAAATCAGAATGTGCTTACTGATTTTAACAAAGACTCTAAATATGGAATTTTATCAAATCCGTTTTGCGGGGGCAGCAGTGATCTGAGAAGAAAGACGCAACACAAACTGGGGTACTACTCGCATTTCGCATATGCTGTGACAACTCATCTATAAATAATTTAAAAAATCAGGAAATTCCGACAGAATATAACACATCGAAACGTCCGCTTTATTATCGTCCCCATCACACGTGATTATATTCAATATGGTGACTGTCAGTAAATTTGCAATCAGACCGAAGGCATTCAAATGTTTGTCGTTTTTCTCTGTAGTTTAGGGTAGTGAATTTAAGTAGGACAATATTAATATTCTACACTTCTTAAAACGCAATGTTAAACTCTCTATGTGCAGATCGGCCACTGTTCCTTCATTCCCAGCTCGTTCCTCACAATACGGCATTACCTCGAAATTAATATTCAGATAATCATTTGCTTCTTCTGCCTCCGTGTTACTTTATGCAACACCATCTGACTCAAATTATAAATACTAAAACAACAACAGTTTAAATAAATGTACGTGGGTATTGTTAAAATGGTTTCTTACTTTGTTCTGTTTCGAAAATGTCACAATATGCTGACTGATTTTAAAAAAAAACTCTCAACATGTGACGTCATCATATCGGTCTTGTTTGGGCAGCCGTGTTCTGAGTGGAGAGACGCAACCAAAACCTGACTAATACTAGCATTTCGCAAGTGCTGTGACAACTCATCTATTGATAGCTCAAGGCATGCAGCAAACAGTTTCTTTAATTAGAACTTAACACGTTAAAAATTCCTTTAACAATGAAGCATTTCACGTCTTGTTAGTTCTAAAATCTTTTTAACAAAATGCAGT
>Ga0123352_10018853_pt1 | contig 11000 bp, 6 predicted proteins | sample TergutLab28metaG_FD_89700 | JGI IMG/M metagenome (GOLD analysis project Ga0123352, IMG submission 89700) | Labiotermes labralis P1 segment gut microbial communities from Petit-Saut dam, French Guiana - Lab288 P1 | ecosystem: Host-associated > Arthropoda: Insects > Digestive system > Gut ... | reverse complement strand
TTTTTTAATTTTTTTTGGTTTGGTACATTTTTTTTGGGGTTTTTTGCTTTTAAAGGGGAAATTTTGGAGCAAATCCCCCCCCCCCCCCCGCCACCCCGCAAAAAGCGAGAGACGAGTGTCCGTCGATTTAAGAAACAGGAAGGAGCAGGAAGCTTAAAAAAAAAAAGAATTACGAAATTGGGAAATTCAAATTTTGTACGTACTTAACGTAGCATTCCTCCAATAACTGCCAAAAGCTAACAGCGAAGCGTTGAGTAAACTGCCGTCGGCGTCTTTTTAAACGAACCGTCTTACTGGGATAAAAATTATTGTCTATCGTCGGTGCGAGATGGAATACTCAAGCTCTGCTAGCGTAAGGCATCGAGAAGAGCCGAGGTTTTGTTTGCTAAATTAATTACATTGCTTGTGAATCATACTGTAGCGTTAACTGTTTTACAGAATGGTTATTTTGAGTGTCTGTTCTTGAAATATTTCTGTGCTGTTAGTTGAATAGAGACCAACTTGATGTCACTTGCTTTATTATTTCATTATTTACTGCTCAACATGTTTCGGATGTTAATACATCCATCCTCTGGAGCTTGCGACTTATTTGACGAGTTATTTCATGGGTTGTATTGCTCTATAAGGATAGAGGTTGATGCATTAGCGTACTTATTTAGTGGCGAGTGTTTAGTCGTGACGTGTGTGGTTGTTTGAGAAAGCGTGTTTCTGCTGAAATAAAGCAGCATGCTGCCACAACACCCTGTTAATATAATGGAATTATTTTTTTAATGTTTTTAAAATGACTTTAGCAAGGAACAACGCAGCTCCCTGAGGATGATCTAAGGATCGAAACATGTCGGAGCGATTTTAAGTGTTTTACTGTGAAATTTTATGTAAATTAATTTGTTGGTTGATAAAGTGATTCTACGAAATGCACGGTGCAACAATAAGGATAGGTGATGTTAACGGAGGATTGGATTCAATCTTGTGTGTCCTGTCTTAGGCTCTCATCAACACGGCAATGAAACATTGGTTGCTTAAAATATAGAGAAATATTTAGGTAACTCAACATTTGCTACTCAGCAAGATCTCTGTTCTCTTCAGCTCCCCACAGTTAGCTAACCGCCGTCAGCAGTATATGCAGCACAAAGGTTCTAACTGCTCGAATCTCAGTTCCTTTGACAGTAGCAAAGGGCTCAATCTCCACTTCTGTCCTGTCCTTTGATTACCGAGTAACGTGCTTAGCTCGCTTGTACGCGTTCGCGTTCACAGTTTGAAAGCACTCGATCGTGAAGCCGGATAATCGCCTGTTCGTGTCGCTCGACCAGCCACTTTATATGACAGGGATAACCAAAACAAGGCTCCTAAGTCGCGTGTGGCTCGCGCCTATGGCCTGTAAGAAAATTGCCTTCAGATAGTCTCTGTGTTGTCGAGGCTGACCGATAAAAGCAATTTGAAAGATACGCTTAAGTAAGGAGACTCACAAATAACTGAAACTGAACTGTTGTAACAGTAAGTAAAGGCATCGCGTCTTGCCGTCAGTTGTCTCCTGTAGATCGCATACAGATTTTATAACTTTACGGTTACATGGGAGTAAATACAAGGTGTGGGACGCATAACGACGTTTCGGTCAACGACGGACCGCATATACGACGGTGGTCCAATATCGAAGTGATCCCGTTACAGGCCCAGTGTGGTCCAGAGGGTGGGTAGAGATATAGCTCTACTCTTCCTTGACCGCGGCACTAGAAGGAGGTGAGTGGTCAGCAGCACGCCCCGGCCGCACTTTACCTCCGGGAAAGACCCGGTACCAATTTTACAGGAGGCTGGGTGGGCCCCAGGGCCTGTCTGGATAGGCGGAAAATCTTGTCTCCACCGGGATTTGATCCCGGACCGTCCAGCCCGTAGTCAGTCGCTACACCGACTGAGATACCTGGCCCACATATTATAGAATATTATAATACAATATTATAATACTTACCATTGTGTTACAGTTGTCTACAATATTCAGTACAGTAACACGCTGTTTGTAGCCTAGGAACAATAGGCTATACTATATAGCCTAGGTGTGTAGTAGGCCATACAATATAGATTTGAGAGAGGCCACCCCGTTGTGTATTATCAAATTTGTATAATATATTATGTACCGTCAATACACAACATACATCAAGACAAGATGCAATAATACAATTAGGTTATATTTGGCTACATGTTTCGGCCATGACCGGCCATCTTCAGGCCAACTAAGAACAATATTAAGGCACAGTAAAAATAGTTTTACTTTTCTCAGTTGGACTGAATATGGCCGGTCACGGCCGAATCATGTAGCCAAATATAACCTAATTGTATTATTGCATCTTGTCTCGAAGTATGTTGTGTATTGACGGTACATAATATATTATACAAATAAATATACAATATAGATTTGTGTATGTACACTTTCGCACAACGACGAAATCGTCTAACGTCGCATTTCTCATAACGTATCCCCGTCGTTAAGCGACGCATATCTATACGTTATATCATGATAGTCCCAACCCTTAGCTGTGCTACTAACGATGGTGTACCAATACAAGGCTACTTGTAAGGGAGAGACCTCCTTCTTCATATCTGTTTCCTTTCCTTTGTATTTTATCGTAAGCACTTAGCCCGACTGTGGTCGTACTGGCTGAAACATGTAGCAGAACTGTGTTCGTATGTTGGATTGTAATGGGCTATGAAATAGAAATTGTTGTGTTTGGAAGAACAAAAATAGACGAACATGAAGCAAGGAAAAGGCGTATATTTTAACGCAATAATCAATGCCAACAAACCGAATAATTACTTGATAAGTAATTACTTAAGCGGTCGAGCAGTCAGTAATTATATTTCTGCAGTGGGCTTCCTGGTAACTGCTCTGCGCATGTCCGTCACGGTGGCCCTTGGCCCATGCCCAAGTCGCTTACTAAAGTTCGGCCGCTGAAGCTCGTCTAGGTGGACACCCCTGTTGTATAATCATAGGGTCCTATGTTTAGCCTTTATTTCTTGCAGTGAGTAACAACCATGCAGGTTATCATAATGGTGTATCTTTTATTCGGCAGGTTACTGGTTTGAATTTTTACCACGGCTCCGCCCACCTGGGATCAGAATTTTCGTGTCTTTCCTTTATTCTCGTCTTTCAGCCATCTTAAGCTGGAGGGGTTCTGGCTTGTATTGGGAAGGTAACCCTTTCGAATCCCGGATCATTATCTCGCATTTCTCTCGGTCCGTCCACACGAATTCAGGAACATGCAACCCTAAATAATTCGCAGATATTTCGCATCATTCCCACTATACGTTTAGGTTTCAGCACTTGCGAGGTAAAGGAACAGGTGAACTGATAAACTGGCTTTCGTTGCGTTGTGTTTGAGTGACGATTATCATTTTGTGCGACTGTTGTACATTTAGCAACAGGCACCCGTTACGATTAATTATTTACTTGTTCGAATGTCTTTGACATGTATTATTCAGGACACTCCGTGTCCCGACTGTTCTTCAAACCGTGAACTTCCACAAAGCATGTCAGATGCCTTACCACATGTGATGACACTATCGGTAACAGCTAATGGTAAATTGTTTTAAATCGCCCAGTTCCAGACGTCGCGCGTTATCAACATGACGTTTCTCCTTGATTACTGTCCTTCTCTGAGAGCTGACGTCACCATTCCCCTGTCTCAACTCGAGTTATAAAGTAATGAAGCACGTTGCCGAAATATCGTATTAATTCTCATCAGAAATAACTTAACCCACCCCCTGTTTTTCTTGTCGTACCAACCCCTAAACCTCTCCTAATGAATTTACTATTTCCCTTAATTGAGGATACTGTGATTCACTGTCTGGTAGAGACTTTTAACTGACTCCGGGGAATAGAAAAACCACATTTCTGAAGCCAGCTGTCGCATATGAATTTATACGATCAATATCGTGGGCACATCAGCCGGCCACAGTCTACTCTCAGCCACAGTCCACTATCAGTCACAGTCCACTATCGGCCACAGTCCACTATCAGCCGGCCACAGTCCACTATCAGGCACAGTCCACTATCAGCCGACCACAGTCCACTATCAGCCACAGTCCACTATCAGCCGACCACAGTCCACTATCAGTCACAGTCCACTATCGGCCACAGTCCACTATCGGCCACAGTCAACTATCAGCCACAGTCCACCATCAGCCGGCCACAGTCCACTATCAGCCACAGTCCACTATCAGCCGGCCACAGTCCACTATCAGCCGACCACAGTCCACTATCAGCCACAGTCCACTGTCAGCCACAGAAATTCGGTTGACACAAACCATACTGCAGTTGCCAAACACTACATATATATTACTGTACAAATTGCATTTCGTGAATATTAGCCATTAACCATGTGTTTTATGGTGATGATTTACGTAAATTACACCGAAGCAGTCTGAATGCAATATCCTACTGCACATCTGTACGTTACGCTGGGAAACTTGCTTTTCTGGCACACTTGAATAAGTCCTGGGTGACAAAGTCAACATATAATATTAATACACAATGCGGGTAGGTAATACTAATAATTATACAAGCACCCTCCTAAACTCAAAGCCCCGTTAGACAACTGATTTATTTAATTATTGATTGCTTAATTATGTTCTCAGTAGCTGACGATGCATGGAATGTAATAGTAGGGATGCAAGTGCCATACTGTTAGGTTTATGGAAGAATAAATGTATAATAAAATTAATTATATAAGTCAGCACTACCTTTTATATTAATACATAAGGCTACATGTTTCGACCAATCAGTCTGTCATCTTCAGGTCTACATAGCAAACTAAGTAATTGGTGCTGTGTGCACATTGGGATCCCAATATGTTTACATTAATAGAATACATAAAATCCGGTAAGTTTCTTTGTTAAGGACGAATGAAATATGTAATATGCATTTATCTGGTTGAAATGTTTAAAATCGTAGGTTGACATTTAACAATTAAAATAGTTCCTATTAACAAGATTTTAAACATTTCAACCAGATAAGTGCGTATTACATATTTTATTCGTCCTTAGCAAAGAAACTTACCAAATTTAATGTATTTTATTACTGTAAATCTCTTGGTATCTCAATGTGCACACAGCACCAATGACTTAGTCCGCTGTGTAGGCCTGAAGATGACCGACTGATTGGTCGAAACATGTAGCCTTATGTATAAATAAAGAAAGGTAGTGCTGACGTATATAATTAAATTTATTATATATTTATTCTTCCACCTCGTGATGTCTTCTTTCAAGTTATGGAAGAATAGTCTGAGTGTGTTTGAGAATAAGGCTCTGAGAAGTTATTTGAGTCTATGAGAGACGAAGTAATAGGGAACAGGAATAAATTGCGTAGTGAGGAGCTTCTTGTTCTGTGCATCACAATTATTGTGTGGGTGATCAGATGAAGAAAAATGGGAGGAGCAAGGCACCTGGCTGGAAGGGGGGGGGGTGAGAGGTGCATACAGGAATTTGGTGGGGGAAAGTGAGCGGAGGAGGCCAGTTGGAAGTTCTTGACGTAGATGGGAGGATAATATTAAAGTGGATTTTAAATAAATGTTTAAGAACGGATACTGGATTGATTTGGCTGTATGTAGGGACTAGTGGTGCGCTTTTGTGAGCGCGGTAAAGAACATTTGTTTTAAAAAAATGCAGAGAATTCCTTGACTATCCGAATATCTATTAGCCTTTGAAGAAGGATTATAACGCAAGGGGTTAGATGGGGTTGTGAAAGACAGCAGGCAGGCCTAATGTGAAATGTTACTGAATTTCCTGTCGGTCGTGAGGAACAGTACGTCAGAATTCAATAACGTATCCAGTAGGTGGACCGAGAACTGGATCCGGTACCCGCTGACTACTGGGGCAGTATACTACCTGCTCGAGCGCTGCGTTTCTTTAGTTACTTTGGTTTGTTTGCGGCTCCATCCGTCATCATTCATAAAACCGCAGCCAACTGATTAGGGTGCTTGTCATGAATTTGCTCCGCCCACACACTTCTACCTAACAGATACTGGGAAGTTCTTTGTGAACAGCAGCCCAGGGAAATCTGGAAGGAAGTTTTGAGGAAAAACTGTACTTTTTTCTCATAAAAATGTCGGGTAAATTCGATGAAAGCAAAACAAGATAGAAATGACATTTGACACAATGCGGTTTCAACAGGTTTGCGTGCTATTCTCTGAAGCTCCGTCTCATCTGAAGATAAATAATTAAGGTTTGTTTGACCGTACATCTTCCTCATGGAATAATTTGAAATGCCAACTTGATGCAACAAGGTAATTTTATTGATCTGTTCTTAGCTCGACATGTTTCGGGTACATACGCCCATCATCAGGAGCATTAGATATTGAGTTACAGTATATGGATTTCTGCGCCGAGTTTGTAGATGGGTGGTGGTCTTGAGAGCCGCTGCGTAGGTCGTGTGTACGGTGCGGATGGTGCCGTGCAGCGGCACCATCCCCACCATCCCAATCCAAAAACTCGGTGTAGAAAACCATATTATGCTGTAACTCAATATCTAATGCTCCTGATGATGGACGTATGTACCCGAAACATGTCGAGCTAAGAACACATCAATAAAATTACCTTGTTGCATCAAGTTGGCATTTCAAATTATTTTATAAATAATTAAGTAATAGGATATACCGACAGCATAAAGTTAAATACTATTATTAACACAATCACAGTCCCTTGTGTCAATTTACGTCCATGGTTAGGAAGAATCAGTGTCTGTTTTTCATCTGCATGAAGGAACTACAGCAAGTTAGGCCGATTGATTACATGACATTGTTAGTGATTTCTTTGTCTTAATCTCCTGTATTATAATATTCTGCTTGCTGAATCTTGGCCGCATAAAGACAGACATAAATGTTACTATGTTATCAATCCACCGCCATCTAGCGCCGAGGTTAAAGAAAGAATAGACCTATACTTCTGCTCCCTCTCTGAACCTTCATGGCATGTCACAGGGTGACTTCAACGATACAGAATTGTAATATTCTTAGTAAGTGTGAATACGATCTGTAAAAGTGAAGACAGATTTATCGCTATACTGGCAAGCAAGGCACATGTTGCTGTGGAGGTGTGGATCCACGCATTCTTAACCGCGTGCACATATATTGCTTTGGGTTCCTTCACAAGTTGAGAATTTTTCAGGAAATATTTTGCTTCAACACGCCGGTCAATTGAGATGTCTAAACTGGCCACAGGTTTCGCTACGTCATGGTTAAATACTTTTGTATGACAGAATGTTAGACCTACCTTCATACTTCACGCCGTCGCCATTTTGTTTTACAATTCACCTGAAGGTGGCCTTCTATAACCGTTGCCTTTTTTTAAGATATTACATTTGTGCAGTATTGCAGGACTCTTGCTTAATTGGCCCTGTAGCATTACGCCCAGCCTCCATGTTTCTGTTATGATTAAATTATAAACTATGGTTCTGGGTATATTTGTGTCTTTGGAATGGTGATTTTTCCAACTTTTATAAAAATCAATGACAAAGTTTAAAGCACCATAAATATATTTTATTTAATTAATTAATTTACTTATTTATTATCGTGTAAATTTTACATGCCACCTGTTGTAACATTAAGGTCTTTCTGCATTTTGCCACACAGTGTGTTTATGTGTGCCATCAATTTCTCGCAATAACAAAGAGGACTTCCCTGCACACCTTTAAACTACCGAGATTTCTAATGGGGCAGTCGTCTCGTCTCTGTCAGGAGGAAAATGAACCTTTATCTAGCATAATGCAGATTAATTCTGGTCTCCAAATTGTAAGGTAACTTCTGGCTACTAATTTCTCCACTGCGACGTTTCTTTATCCGCCCTTTACTGCAGGACATTTTTCTGTTCCTCTTTTCTTTCGCAGCTTCTCTTATTTCATTCCGTCCGTCATGAAATGTATAAAGTCCTGTTACCAGAGTTTGAACAGATACGGAAAATTAATGACAGGAATCATTTCTATTTAAGCCACTATTCCCCATCCGGAGGTTCCGTTATTAGTGTGAAAGTGGCCTGCGAATTCACGTCTTTTGTCATTACTGCTAATAAAATGGTTTTGCGGCAAATTCCTACATTTATTCGATAAAAAATCACACAGTCGTTATGTATAAATCATCTGGATTTAAATGTTCCAGCGATTTATGCTGAAGGAGGCCACAACTTTAGTGAGCCAGCATTCATCGACTTGCCTTTGTAATTTACATGCAATGCGTTTTCTTTGAGGTAGGAGAATATAGTTGATTTGAACGTCATTTTTAAAAGGTTAAAATACGTTTACAATTAGAGTTCCAGTATATAAATTGCCCCTTAGTTTTTGGCACAACTGCAATTACATAACATGATTCATTATTTGTTTCGCAGTGTCGGACAAGGAACTGCGTATTCATTATGAACTTTAATACTGAATGGTTCTCACAATAGCAGCTTGGTGACTTGAGATGCAAGTGAATTATCTCCGTTCCATTAAAGTGCGATCTAATTTTAACTCGTGTTGCGCAGTGACCCTAATCTCTTACTAGAAATGGTTCTCTGTCATATCATTTTGTGGAACTCAGTTAAAGAGGTGCCAGAGGCAGTGTAGCTTTAACGGAAAGCTAGCGAGAAGCTACAGCACTGCGGCTGTATATCCTTGTTGACTGAAGGGACTAGATGTCGTGCTGAAGAGAAAGGAGTGTCGTTTGTTCAGGACAAGGAAAATCAACATGCAAATATTTCCGAAGAATGTTTAGGATTCCAATCCATAAATGAAAATAATAGAGTCAAAAGTTTTCATATTCAAGTTCTTGACTGAAAGTATGTAATTACGAGGCGTTTAAGGGAAGTAACTCGAAAAAAACTTAGTAGAAATACGGAAGGTGAGGCAGTTTTTAGTTACAGGTCTTTCGGTTTGTAGATGTGCAGGGACAGAGATATATATCAGTCGCAGGCTGCGTTTATAGGTGTGCAGGGACAGAGACTCAGATTAGTCGCAGGCTAAGTTAATTGAGGTGCGGGTACAGAGACACATCAGTCGCAGGCTAAGTTTATAGATGTGCAGGGACAGAGACTCAGATTAGTCACAGGCTAAGTTAATTGAAGTACAGGGACAGAGACACATCAGTCGCAGGCTAAGTTTATAGATGTGCAGGGACAAAGGTTCATATTAGTCACAGGCTAAGTTAATTGAGGTACAGGGACAGAGACACATCAGTCGCAGGCTGCGTTTATAGGTGTGCAGGAACAGAGACTCAGATTAGTCACAGGATAAGTTAATTGAGGTACAGGGACAGAGACACATCAGTCGCAGGCTACGTTTATAGGTGTGCAGGAACTGAGACTCAGATTAGTCACAGGCTAAGTTGATTGAAGTACAGGGACAGAGACACATCAGTCGCAGGCTAAGTTTATAGATTTGCAGGGACAAAGGCTCATATTAGTCACAGGCTAAGTTAATTGAGGTACAGGGACAGAGACACATCAGTCGCAGGCTACGTTTATAGATGTGCAGGAACTGAGACTCAGATTAGTCACAGGCTAAGTTAATTGAGGTACAGGGACAGAGACACATCAGTCGCAGGCTAAGTTTATAGATGTGCAGGGACAAAGACTCATATTAGTCACAGGCTAAGTTAATTGAGGTACAGGGACAGAGACACATCAGTCGCAGGCTAAGTTTATAGATATGCAGGGACAAAGGCTCATATTAGTCACAGGCTAAGTTAATTGAGGTACAGGGACAGAGACACATCAGTCGCAGGCTAAGTTTATAGATGTGCAGGGACAAAGGCTCATATTAGTCACAGGCTAAGTGTCGTATATCGGACAGTTGCGTCATTTTAGGGGTTTCTTTAGAAATTTTCGGGGTGGAGGGGGCAATTTCGCTAGGCTCTCGATTAAGGTGCACGTGTAAATGAATTAAAACGAATAAAGGCACAAAAATAGTTCAGCAAATTCACGAATCAGATGAATATAAGAGAATTTATGGATATTGTGTTGTGTTGGTAAAGTGTTGCAGCACGTGAGCTTCACAATTCCATGCTCGTGAACTGTTACAGTCTGACAAAATGCATTGCACCCACAATGCCATGCTGGTGAACTATGACAGGTTGACAAAACACATTGCATTCTCACATAAAATACGAGTAATTTTACGAAAGAGCAGGAAAGTATAGTCCTATGAAATGTTTCGGATCACATGAACAATAATCGGTACTTAGAATACGAGACTTCAAAGAATCGCCCATACCCATGTCTAACGGCACCGTGTGCGCTGCCCTATGTCTCTCTTGTAGCGACTGGCGTGCTGGAGGGATTGATGGAAGTGCTTAGTGAGCACCGGTCACTCCACAGGAGGCACCTCCATATCCTCCTGCAAGAGCAGATCCGGAACCTCAATCTGTCGTTTGGAATCGGAGATGCTTATCATGGCTTTGAGTTTATGAAGCAACGCTGCAAGGTAACAGATATGCAAACTTTTAATCTGGTAGAAGATGTTGAGAAAGTTGTGAAACAATAAATTTAATTCGCACAGTAATAATAGTAGGATGCACCAGTATTACTTTTCATATACATCAGATTAACTAATTTTGAGAATTCTTCTTCTTCTGGCACTACAGTCCTTTGTGGACCTCAGCCTCTTTCAAAATATTCCTCCACTCTTCTCGGTCCTGCGATTTACGTCTTAAATTCCTTATGCCCACATTCTTTAGATCCTCCTCAACTTACTCAAGCTACCGCAAATTTTGTTTTCCTAAACGTGGAGTGCTTTCTGGTTTAAAAAGTATTTCTGCAAGGATTCAGTTCTTGCATTAGAAAGAGGTGGCCAAGCCACTTCATTCTTCTTAGTTTTATAACCTTAACCTTCTGGCGCCGGAATTATTTTTTAAATTTTAGCGCACCCTGTATATAAAATGTGAATAATGCAGGAACCAAATACGTTAGAATTATGAAACAAACTGCATTTTGAAGAGAAAAAAACGGAGAGTATATACCATGTTTAAAATATTCAGTACCTATAT
>Ga0123352_10018852_pt1 | contig 11001 bp, 5 predicted proteins | sample TergutLab28metaG_FD_89700 | JGI IMG/M metagenome (GOLD analysis project Ga0123352, IMG submission 89700) | Labiotermes labralis P1 segment gut microbial communities from Petit-Saut dam, French Guiana - Lab288 P1 | ecosystem: Host-associated > Arthropoda: Insects > Digestive system > Gut ... | reverse complement strand
GCTACGTTGTTCCTTGCTAAAGTCATTTTAAAAACATTCACAAAATAATTCCATTATATTAACAGTGTGTTGTGGCAGCATATCGTGTTGTGTAAGAGTACGTTGTTAGGAATGCGTCTGGCTCTGGTGTGCGTCATGTGTTACGTAGTGAAAGCCAGTCTCTCACTACGTAACACACGACGCACACCATAGCCAACAACGTACTCTTACACAACACGACATGCTGCCACAACATCCTGTTAATATAAAGGAATTATTTTGTGAATGTTTTTAAAATGACTTTAGCAAGGAACAACGTAGCTCCCTGAGGATGATCTTAGGATCGAAACATGTAGGAGCGATTTTAAGTGTTTTAATGTGAAATTTTACGTAAGTGCATTTGTTGATTGATAATTAAAGTGTATGTATGTATATATATATATGCAGGCCCACATAGCATTACCTTGAATTTTACTGAATATACAAAATTACGTTTCCGGAGTGACTACATTCTCGTCTTCAAGTGAGCGGTTTTCACTATACTGATATTTTTGGTTTATAAAAAGAAGTGAACAGCTGTAGTTGTTGAAAACATGTGGGTGTTAAGTTCATAACAGACAATGAAATACTTTCACACTGGAATCACGCCAGTTCTTGTGGAGCTGTCTCTAACAACACTAATATCGTTCACTACAAAATACACACTTACACTTATAAGAAAATGAAGATCTTATTATATGTTATAGTACGGACTATATTTTCATGACCTACAACCAGCCTTTCAGCAAACCCAAGAACAGTCATATAAAACAAAAATGGTTAACCGACCATGGGATTAAATACAAACACGGAGAATATATTAATATAACACAACATAAAATCTAAAATCCTGTCGTTAATTTCGTTACTTTTCACGATGCAAACCGCTCTTTTATAGTGTGCAGATTAAGTCCGGTAAATTTGTTACATCGCACTGCATGATAGCATACTCAATTAGAGCTACTCAAGCTTTGTTGTATATATTTCAATACAGCATTTCACATTTTACAAGTACACGCGTACAAATACAAAACATATCTGCAATGACAAACGCACTGGATTTATACTCTTTAAAATCCCGCGTGTATGGCCGAGGATTATAAATGTCAACTGAATCAAGTAGGTGACGGAGCGTAGAATGGACAAACTGGATTTGGAATCAGACAGCATAAATTACTGTCGTGATTTTCAGAACGGACCTGTTACACCGTGTCCTATAGCGACGGTCGAACACTTCAATGTTTTCTCTACTTCTCGATGAAAAACAAGAATAGGAACTGAAAGAATTTAAACCTGAAATTAAAATAACTTCATCTACACGTGTCGACGGTTAAATCCTTCGAGATATGTACGTATATTAGAAGGATCCTATTGTTATTACTTTCAGGGTAAATTCAAGACTTTTGTCTTCTTCGTAGTTGCACCGTGCATATTGGTAATATTAAGCCCTTTATTTGTCTAACTAATGCACACAAATTATTATAAAATTGTTAAACAGTTAAAGTCATTTAAATTACAATAGTTGCTGCAACATGTTTCGGTTTGCATAAACCATCATCAGGGAGCTCTCAGCCTGTGCTTCGCTAAAGTTACAATGTTGACTTCGGTTACATTTCGTTATTTGAAGTTATCGGTATTGAAGACTGAACCAATAACTTCAAATAACGATATGTAACTGAAGTCAATATTGTAACTTTAGCGAAGCACAGACTGAGAGCTCCCCGATGATGGTTTATGTAAACCGAAACACGTTGGAGCAACTATTATAATTTTAAATGATTTAACTGTTTAACAATTTTATAATAATTTGTGTGCATTAGTTGGACAAATAAAGGACTGAAAACCTTTGCGTTTGCACGTAATTCTGAATGCGAGTCCTTCATAACTTCAATATTTCCTTCCTGTCTCCAGTTTTTACGGACCAGACCACGTGACCTTTTCCAGTATAAACTGATAACATTTAGGAATATTAGTTATTTAGTTATTACAACTCGGCTGTGGGATCACCCATACCTAGAAAATCACAACAAAGGAGAGACATTCAAACATTCCTCATCTTTAGTTCTGATAGTCATTGTCTCCTCCACCCTGAATGTCTCAAAGACTCGCATTAAATTCGTTCGTGTTCAAGGGATTAAATCAGGGCTGTTTTTAGAAGAGAGTGGACTGATATTACCAGATTCATTTCGAAATAGAACAAATTAAAAATATCAATATCTTAGCCCAATTAATTACCGCTCCTGTCCAAGAGAATATAATTAGATAAGCAACCGCTACACTTACTGAATTCGAATCTAGAAATAAGGTGATCAAATTCGTCGGTGGTCCCAATCCATCAATGTCAACTCACCAGCATGCCCACTCTTAGATGATAACATGCAGGTTAGAAAAGTAACAAGATTCATTTCAGTGAAACTTTAGGTGTGTGTCTAGTTGGACAACATTTTAGGTTCTTACGTTGCTGCTGATACAGCCACTAACTCAGACATGGGTTAATAGCATCCTACCCCATTCCTAGTTCAAATGGACTCATGTTTCCCAACCACAGACCCTGCTGTTTGCATCCAAACAGCCACTTCTTCGAGGAATACCTTCTTCACAGAGTCAGTATCAACTGCAAGAACATCAGACCTAAACAGGTTACCGAAAAGGTTCAGTGAGCATGGTATTCTACAGCAGGAATTCGAGTTTACAAAGTTTAACGGAATAAGGCAGCGGGAAATTAAGAACAAGACATTTCTTTGTAGCCTACAGCTGCAGGCGTTAAGGCTGCCATAAGTAAGGTCTACAATTAAGTAAAAGTCCTTTTGTGCGAGTGATGTCCATTGATAATAATGTGCTTTGGTGTAATTTAGTTCCTAATTGCTGTTGTAGGTGGATTATTTCCACAATGTTCCATGGAGGTTTTTTGCGTAAATTGCAACATTAAGCGCCAAAAGAGGAAGACAAGTCCATTGGCATAGTAACTACATAAATTTACACTGTTTTCTGACAAAGTGCGATCTGCTGTAGTTTGGAAATATGACTTCCATCTGATGATAGAAGCAAAGCCATTTTCCGCAATGTCGCACATAAAGGACGCCTCAACAATAAAAACGTCAAATATAATATTCTTACAATTAATCAGCAATTTGTCAAAAACCTTAGAGAGTGACAATATTACGATTAGTGCTACTACAATTACGTATAAATCAACACCCCATTAAAATATTATTATTATTATTATTATTAACATGTGCGTTTATACAAGTAAAAATTAACAAAATCCAATACATTGTTTATATGAACTTCAAAGAAAATTAAGCATCGCACTGAGGACAAAACTGCCTAGCGGGAACTTCACTTGGACAAATACTGTCTGTTGTTTCTATTCCTATTTATTTGCCTGGAACAGCATCGCGGTCTCAGACAAAACTGGCAAAACTCCAGAGATCTATACAAATAACAGTGACAAATTTTTAGGAGCACAATCCACATTGCAGTGTAGGAGATACAATCCCTGTAACAGATTGTGAAGTAGAGTGTGCAGACAACTTCAAACTACTTTACAAAAAAAGGCCATCATTCTTTGAATATCCCTTCTTACATATTAATACTTCAGAACACCATGCGGTAGTGTGTACTTCTGACGACAATTGTATAACATTATTAAATTTGCAAGACAAGGCTAGTGACTTTGAAATTCAAAAAGATCAGTAGAAGATACATAGGCGGTTTGTAAATACGTTACTCCAAGAACGGCAATCCTAAAATACCTAACAAACATAAGTGTTGCCTAGAAGGAGTGGTTTTAACATGGATAGCATTACAAAAAGAATTAGATTTAGACAAGCCAGCTAAAAACAACCGCTATTAATAATACAAATGACAGAAAATATATTCTCGTGTTCCGCTAGTCACTACAGTACTAAGGCCATATGCGGAAAATGTGAATCTAATAAAAAGAATATGCTATATTGCACCGGGCTTTAAACCTTTGGACAGACGGAAAACAAATAAGGTTGGAAAATATGTCTAAATGGGTACACTCTAAAATTTCGTTGAAAAAGTAAATTGATAATAATTTCTGTCCCATACTTTGCCACATATCAGAGAGCATTACGTAATTCAGGCGGAATCGTTACTAAACTCGTTCCTGTCAATAACCGTAGGCCCGAAAATTATTCTTCCAACCAACATAAAGAAAATACCATTGTTTGGAGACAGGTAAAAAGGGGAGCTCTCCAACCTATGGTATTTAGCTTCTGTATACACTAATATTCTTCTATCATGGCCTGATGTTACCCGAGATCAGGGTCGAAATTCGTTGCGAAGTAATAAAGTTGTCCGTAAAATGTGTGGTAGTTGAGATTGACATTATTGATAAATATTACTTAATGACGGAAAATAGTACTCATAAAGTTCCTCTTAACATTATTTCTATTTTCCCCAATACATTACATTAAATCTTTCAAACCTATATTAAAAGTTTGTGTACAGACAATTTTAATTTGTAACCTTCGTGAGTAAGAGAAAAGGTACAGTGATAAGGTACACTCACTGTTTGGAATATAACACAAAATTTTCATACAATGAGCATTTCACTACTAAGAAGAGCCAAGAGAATATTCTGCACTGACCTACGTATCAAGAAGTGTTAACAGACCGATCAACGTGAAAGCAAACTTGGCTCTGTGCACACCCAAAGACGTATGTGTTAGTGGTGTTGAATCTCCACTCATTTTTAACCTGGATATTACATGGAAGACAGTGGTCCGCTTCACGCCACCAGCCACTTTACCCCCGGGGTAATTCGCTCCCTTAACCAGTAAATAGGAGATTTGGCTGGTTCCAGAGACTATTTGGTCCTTTGGAAGGAGGAGAAATCCGTTACCCCTATCAAAAATAGGAAACCGACTCCCTAGTCTTCCTGCTAGTAGTCTAGTCAATATATCGGCTTCTTCACAGACTGCTGAGAAAATGTCTCACAAAAGGTAGTACTTAATTCACTTTTTTCAAATGTGGTATTTAAGCAAAGGACTCACCTACTTGGAGATCGTAGCGATTAACAAACTCTAGGAACCGCACTGCAGCCACTTCCCTCCATCGTTTTACAGTATCACTTACCTGGAAATAAAAACAAATGTTATCTGTGCATGAACGAAAACTACGGTGTTAATTGCGACTTAAGTTATTTATTTTTGCCCTACTTTAACAGCTACCGATGAATTCTAAATCGTTCATGCAAGCAAGAAACTTGCGGGCGGAGAAGATAAACGCCCACGTATGCTTCGCGGCAACATTAGGTGTGGTTAAGCATTCAGCCTTGAGCCGTGGCTTTTGTCCCAGGGGCAGTCTATAAGGTATGACGCAAACAGAGATCTCTTCGTGTGCCTATAGCACACCAGCATTCCGTAGCGCGATCAGGCCAATTGAGATATCCCAGCTCACAAAGAGCAGCTGTGTATTTTTTAAAGTGCAAATTACTAATCACAGTTACAAAAAAACTTAGTTTAAAGAAATTTGTCGCAGCTATTTCTAAAGAACAGTGCATTCACAGTGAGATCAGCATACAGAGTCAGATGTGTAACGGTGACTTGTAACCCTAAGAACCCCACAAGAGAATCGGTGTACATAAGGGGTATTAAGTTGTAATTTGACTTCAGATACGAGTTCAGGAAGAAGATCCTTGCGTCCGTGTGACGAATGGCATCTTCAGATGAATGGGGTGCTTCCAGCGCACGGAAGGGACTCGCATTGCTGGAGACATCACATGTAGCCTATTTGCACTAAGTCCAACTTCAGATTCTTATTTCATGAGCAAGGGGTTTTGGCCGAAACATGACTCCCCATAACGTACGGTGTTGACATCACAGCAGGTGACTATGTTACTGCAACTGGTCTAGGCGTAACAACGTTGCTGTAATGCATATCGTAAAGAAAAAGGGACTTTAGGTAAATTTCCTTATTCTCTAACGAAGTTTAAGCTCATTCTGCCATATTTAATCCGTTCTCCGTGAGTGTATTTCTGAATTAAAATACTTGTAACACTAAAATCAAAGTTTACTTTAACACGAGTTCATTTTATTTTCTATTGTTTTCTAATATTCCACAACGTAGAATTAGTTAGCTGGTATTTTTTAAGGAAACGAGTATGAACTCTACGTCAGTTCAGCACTGTGCTCCGAATTACACATTCCTGACGCCGATGGTAACAGCAGGGCGGCGCACACACTTGAGAGGAGGGGGTGACACTTGACGGCGTGTCGCGCTTAGTTCTTGGAGCTCTGAGTGGCCGCATTACATATATAATAAAAACGTGGTACATTTGTTGACAAACTCCTTTTTTTTTAAATTAAAGCAAAAATATTTCAACCGCGAGAAACGGCAAGTAAAAACTATTAAACTACGCGTGGCGGCTTTCTGTATAGATGTAGGATAATCAGACTTCAAAATTGTGCTCTAATAATTTTTAAACGTTACGAGTTACAAAATGGTGATCGTGCAGATCTTCGCTATTTTGCCTGAGAGTGTAAACATAGTTTGAATTATTACTGGCGGAAATTATGTACATGCAGTTATCTCTATTTATGTATTATATATTCATGTGTTCTACAGTAAATTTATACCTCGCTTCACGATACAAATTAAAGTATCAAAGAGAGCAGGTATCATAAATAACAATATTTATTGCGGACATGTGATTTACTAAGCGAAATGTGTCAAGCGAAGAGAAAACTCAGGGTCTATCAGAATCCATTAAAAGTAGCCTATATGAAGTACTAGGCCGTGACAGACACCTTGCCTCTACCAACTATAGACGCTATTCATAACACAGCATATCCAGCGCGTAACTATGCGTCTCCCATTTATTATATTATATCGTAGAAACATGGCTTTACAGGAACAAGTTTATCCTGTATTCTCGACAGACACGATCTACATTGCCATTCTGTGATTATTATTACACTCGCGGATTACAACCATTTGGGAGTGTGTTTCCTTGTTCCGTCATATATAGTTGCAAGATATTTATAAAACCAGTGTCAAGGTAACATCCACAAACAGAGTCATTGATCGGGGCGGCACGGTATGCTGCCTGAAAATGTAGTAACCTTTGGTAGTTTGGGGACTCTGGATAGTTCCTTAGGAAGTTCAGTTCTGAACGTTATTTAAAATAACACAGTGTGCTTCTGAACACAAGGCTGTTGGTTTGGTATTTTATATTGTTCCCTTCAATCTTCGTATTAAATAATTCAAGAACAGCAGAACAGATAGCGCGAAAGAAGGTAAAAAATACTTAAGTTTTGAAAGCAGCGGAATATAAGGTTGTGTGTATTGGTAAATAGTACTACCCAGCACGGTTATATAGAAACTTGCTACCTCCAGCTTCTAGGCGATCCAACAAGTGTAATTAGTCTTTTTGTATCACCCTGAGGATGATGCAAATTTCTGCCCCGTAACGTGTACACACACACACATACATACATACATAATACATACATACATACATACATACATACACACATACATACATACATACATAAACCTATACTGCGTCTGTATGTGAACTTATGTGAAATTATAAGAATGGTTCGCTGTGGTGTTAGATCTGTATGTTTTTGAGCTTCGAATTGGATGTGGACATAACGTAGATACAAAATTCAGATACTAAGACAATATTCTCCACTTTTTAAACCAATTAGTTCTTAAGTAAAACTTTATGCGTATTGCAATTTTTGTATGCGTACGTATTTAAAATTGCCTGTGCATATCCATCATTGTATCAGTAAGTGAATTCATTACACTTATTCCTGCAATTGGACCTACGTTTAATCAGCAGTAAATAAGTGTTCCGTCCTTGGAACACTTCACACCGCCCGGCACTGTAACACGCCGAGGGCTTTGACGTGGCATGGCGGATGGGCGTATTTTGAAAGTGCATGTCACCGTCCTTGCCATCACAGCCCAACATTTTAATTTACGAAGTTTCCATTGAAAAGCGAAAAATGTTTGTAGTTATAATCTCTAATGTTGTTCAAATTCTAGGCTGTAAAATCGCAACACATGCCATAGGATTCAAACGAAAAGTTGATTAGTCAAAATGGAAATTTCGATACAGCGTTCTGTAAATTGACCTCGTGGCAGTAAACTTGTTATTTCAGACCATTAGTGGAGACTTCTAATTTGCTTGCCATTTAAAGTTTTCTGAACTAGGCGTTAGAAAATTACGTCTAAAATTTGGCTGCTTGTAAGGAAGAATAACTGAAAAAGTAGCCTAACGGAAGTGATGTTGCTAAATGGTCTAAATTCTTTACTCCGATTAGTGACACAGGTTTTTGTCAACAACATATTATTTTACCATTTACGTGTATGTTCCCTTCTTCATGCGTCATCATAGCAATCTGTTGTTATTTTATTGATCAAGACAGTTACTAAGTCACTAAGTCACAACAGACACAAGTAATTACTACAATCAAAATAAGAAATACATGGCACAATAATGTAGAAAATTCATATGTAAATGTTATAAGAAAAGGAAGAATTGGTGGATCTAGAATAAGATGGGAGAGGAAAACATTGAAGTAATCTAAAAAAAATGGTGTGTTGGAGTATGAACTGGATGTATGTTGTTCATAACAAGGTCAGGCTGGGATTTTGTGAATTGGGTAATTTATATCTATATTTCGTAAGTCACTAGTATTTCCGAGCGACAATCATTTTTAACAAGAACCGTTGGGTATAAATAAAAATAAAACAGTCCCGTTACAGGCCTGGACAGACCCAGAGGGTTCCAGGAAGTTAAGGTTCCCAGATTCCGTGACAACGGCACAGGATGGTGGTAGGTTGTCAGCCTTACGCACCGGCCGCCTTTACTCCTATGAAATATTCCTGGTACTCGTTTCTGTTAGAGGCTGAGTCGACCCCAGGGCCATAGTGCGATCGGAAGGATTTATGTCAATGAAGAATCCACTAACACCAGCTGGGATCGAACCAGCGACCTTCCGATTTGTAGCACAGCACCTTAACCACTGTGCTACCGCGGTCCCCCGGGTATAAATTTAGTCTTCTTAAAATCACTTCATAATGATGTGTTTTTATTTTAACAAAAACCACAAATAATTATAGATGTGAGAGGCCAAATAAGAATGTCGAGTAACTAAATATTGAGGCATGGAAAAAAAGACTACATATCAAACGAATAAGTCTGTTGCAAGAAGAAGTTAAGTGGTAAGTTCTCGAACTCGTCATCTAAGGCGAGATTCCATGAAAGTGTAGAATTTCTTGATTAGCTTGGCGATTATTAGTTTCTCTAAAATGGCGGTCCGCCATAAAGTAGATATTAAAATTATGGACAGAGTAGTTAGTAGCACACAGATTCATGAATTGGTTAATTTAAACAACTGTCGTGCCAGTTTCACTTCGGTCTGAACGCTTACAGTTTAAGCACGAAACGTAATCTGTTTTATTAAAGGACTCAGGCTGTACCGCGCAGTAAACACTTGTCATCTCGCTTACAAAATCCAGTAGGTTAACCTTGTGTGGAGAAATAATCGCTGTTTATTCTGGCATCCGCACAAAACACAAATATACACTTGTGGGCAGAATGTCGAACATTTTAACATTAAGCCTGCCTGGTTGTATATAAAGAGACAACTAGGGTTTAAAATGTTAATAAATGAGCTTTCCGTTTAGTAATTCGTCATCTCTGTGTCCATAAATCTTGTGCATATATATATGTGTGTGTGTGTGTCAAGGCAAGCTAATAATCCTCATTAGCCTCTTAATATAAGTGGACAGAATGGGTGGACTTGACACTATGTGCAAAATACAAAAACGTTGCTCCATTTTCGCGAGCCAAGAATGTACTCCAGTCCATGTAGAACGTGGAACGTTGCCTGGTTTACGGCGTCATTCCCCGCTTTTACAGCTCTTATTTCTTATCAAGTTTTCTACATTTCATGCACAACAACCCTTGTTTATATCTTTTATACCCGTATATGCTTTTCGCAGCACCCTTCTTTCCTGCTAGTACAAGGGATAATACTACAAATAGCCCTTCTTTTCTGTATATGTCTGTTGCTATTTCGCGTGCTTTATTTGCAACATGGCACACTTTTAAGACTCTCATACATGTTCATACTCCCCAATACTACCTATTGTCGGAATGTAGGTAGATCTGAACACGAAAATGAATTTTTTTCCGTACCCTTAATTTCCTGCATATTGTACAAGAGCTGTTCTGAGATACAAGGTTTATTGAGACGTCAGAATTTTTGGTAACCTTAAAACAATAGCAGACATGGTGGGTATAATATGTAAATTCCTCCGATACAGCAGTTACCACGATCACGTACACTCTGACACGCACAGAGTAGTGTCGGTAAGCTGAACACATCATGTGAAGGTAAGTTCACTCTAGAACAGACCCTGAGTTTTTGAGTGGAGGTGAAAGTATATCCCTATTTTTTCTTTAACTTCGATGCAAGACGGGTTGGTTGGTCAGCGTCAGGACCCGGCCGCTTTACTCCCGAGAAAGAGATCGTGTGCGCCTTTTACAGGACGAAGAGTGGGCCCAAGTGCCGGTCTGCACGAGTGCGGAAAATCTGGCCCCCATCGCATTTCGATCCCCGGAACCTCCAGCCCGTAGCGAGGCCCTACACCACAGCTGAGTAGATACAAAACAAGACACAAGAGACAGCACAACAATCTGACCGAGCAGCTGGTGTGCAGTCTGGCGACAAGCAGAAAAACAAAACCTGTTGTGTGGACTGACTGCTTACAATGTGTTAGGGGCATGATCTGACAGCGGGCATGGATGTTGCGCTTTGTGAATGTTTTGTATGGCTGCGACGATACGATAGCCCGTCCAGGAGGAGTCATACCGAGTGTGTGAGTGTGTGTGTGTGTGTGTGTGTGCGTAAGTGCGTGTGCGTGAGTGCTTGTGCGTGTGCGCGTGCGCGTGTAAGTGTGTAAAAGTGTGAGTGAGTGTGTTTACGTGTG
>Ga0123352_10018851_pt1 | contig 11002 bp, 5 predicted proteins | sample TergutLab28metaG_FD_89700 | JGI IMG/M metagenome (GOLD analysis project Ga0123352, IMG submission 89700) | Labiotermes labralis P1 segment gut microbial communities from Petit-Saut dam, French Guiana - Lab288 P1 | ecosystem: Host-associated > Arthropoda: Insects > Digestive system > Gut ... | reverse complement strand
CCAAAAGGACGAAGGAACATAGGACGACCGAGGAAGAGATGGAGGGACCAACTTCATCTTGAGGATCAAGGAACAGGAAACACACCTAACCCTTCAGGAACATGATGATGATGATGATGATGTGTCAGCACCTCAGACTACGTGTAAATAGCGGCGAGTGTAGGATTGGAGAGGGTGCCGAATCAAGGTATTGTGACCTGATGTAAGGTACTTTGTCGACCTTTGTGCTGGGGAGACTAATGTAAACCACAAAAAGTCTCGCACATATTGTTTCAGATTTGAACCCAATACTTTCCGAATGCGATGCAGGAAAGCTGATTACAGTTATGTTGGGTGCATTTCATGAACATGTTGGACCTTTTTTGGTTTAACGGATCATAGAAGCGAGGCTGTCCTCCAAAGTACTGGATGTGTTGAGGCCTGACCGTTGTTTATTGTTGTAACCAGATGGATTGCTAGTCATGTTACTTGAGCCATTCATGTTCTGATTCTGAAATCTGATTTTACTCTCCTTCCAGTTCCTTCAGTGGCAAGTTTCTCTCGAATCCTAACAGGAGCCTGAAGAGTCTGCTCCCTCGCGGTTGCGATGCGCTCCACTCCGGCCTGCTAGATCCCCACAAGTATTTCCGATGCGACCGCCGACCGCCGCATTGCATTCGCGATGCGGCGGTGCCTTGCTGGTTGGCTGGCTGTCGCGTTCCGTTTCGAAGCATATGGAAATGCTTCAAGTTAAGGCATACTTACATCTGATTCGGTTGGCTACGTAAATGTACACGCCATCAAGAAAACATTGTATATAGTACTCGACGGCATTTTTCTGTGCCCTGTGCAACACCTGGTTTTATTGTGCCGCAAAAATCGAATGTCTAATTTCAGTTAGAAACACAAATTACGAAGCTCCTCATTGAATGTCATCCATGTTCCTTTTTCGCCCACACATTCGTATGGCTGTCCTGTTTTTAGGCACCTTCAACCTAATGAAACACAAGTGGGAACTGCTTATCAGCTGAATAACTCTTCTTCGAGGATCTCGTATTGTTCAAAATGTCTTTGTACCCTTTCATGATTTCGAGAACTGTCATTAAAAAGGTTCCTTATCGTTGAGCTTCTTTTGTAAACCAAACCGTTTGGGTCATTGTTACCTATTTTAACTCAAGAACGGAGATAGGTATTATTTATTATTGCTTCAGTACTGTATGTTCCTTGAAATATTTATTACTAATCAACAAACATATGTCTTAATTCCCATTGAAGTCGCGAGCAAGCCATAAATGCATAGAATATATTTCTGCGCAAACAACATGCGTTTCAGAACATAGTGGCCACTCTAGATGGTGTAGAATAGTTTTATTTCCGCCTCTTTCACTCTTCCTTTTGTATTTTAGGGTGTACGGTAACTGATTATTCATTCGCTTTGATAACGAATTCCTCTTCCATTTTAGCCTCCTTTAATGTTCTTGGCACAAACAAATTGGACGAAAGCTCACAGCTTCCAACCCACCTAGCCTTTGTTAATGATTTTAGCTGCTGTTACTGCTTCGATAAAGATCGTTGCAAATTGTCGGTGGCACATTCAACAGGTGTGGGGTTAGTATCTGTTGCACTTCCTTAGCTTTCTGACTCGCACTGCGGTTCTAAACGCCTTTCATTTTCGGGGAAACTTTCCGTTCATTACTGAACGCACTGTGATTAGATGTGAACGTATTGTTGGCTGGATTGCCTTATTTGGTAATAACTACGATTAATCTGGTTTTGTTTAAAAGGAAAATGTATACAGATGCGGGTACACTGTTCTGATCTCTAGTATTCTTCCGATATTAAGGCACGTATTGAAATGAAATGGGGTGAGTTCAGTCTTTCCCGGACGATGGAAGCACTATGTTCCTCCAGAACCTCCGTAGTAGACTGCGTTTGAAATGTGATGGCACACGCGCAGAAACCAGATTTTGTCTTTCGGCGAAACGGACGAGTCCATTTAAATCGGCAGGGGCGTCAGTTCAGTGGACTACTGGCAGCCGAGGTGTGCGTATCAACTTTTATGGCTGGTGGTAATGCTAGATACACAATGTTCCGAGGTGGTGTGAAGGATACTGGCTACCCACTCCATTCGCCAGTTTCCCCTTCACTTCCCCTCCCGTGCGTCACCGTGTGCCATCACGTTCCAACTGTACTCTAATTTCTCATACACAGATGTGCAGTCAGAAATTCCGCCATTTTATCGAACGCGAAGGTTCGATGCCGAACTATTAAATGTCCGCATTTTTAGTCATTTCAGCCGTGTCATGCCACGTTATATTTCACATTTTAATATTATCCTTTCCGTACCTTCCCAGATATTTAAATTAGTAGTTCTTCTTTCCTTTAGGATATATCGTTAGGATAGGCATCCCATTATGTTGAAGGGATAGAAAGTAAAGGCTGAATGCTGTCAGTGACAATTCAGTTTTACATTAGTATATAACTTTACTGCGCAACATGTTTCGACTTAAGCGAAAAAGTCTTCATCAGTCAAAATTAGTGTTCCAAGTAAAAGTTGTCAGGTGAATACAGGAATGAATGTAGTTTACGTTATAACTGTCATTTGGTTCCCAAATGTCGACTGATGATGGCTTTTTGTGCTTAAACCGAAACATGTCGCGCATTAAAATCACACAGTCCGTGTAATACATCATAAAACGTGGTCGTGATTGACGGCATTCACCATCTACTTTGTGTGGCCTTCCTTAGCGTTTTTATTATTTTTTTTCCTGTATGTCCTGTGCCGTGTTAACCAGCCACCCTAGTAGTACTGTGCTTGAAAGTGCTAATTGTGAAGCTCTCTCTGCTCTAATTTACTGTATCGTCTTGTTAACTGACTGTGCACTGGTGGTCTGGTCCGTGTAATACTGAACTTGTCTTCTGCTAGCTTCGGTATGCATAGGAAATTAGGGGAATTGGGTTGAAGTCGAGAGATTAATTAGTAGGCTTGTAGGCCTGTGCCCCAGCTTTTTTGCCATCCGTATGATTGATGTTAAAATGATTACACGTTCTTTTAATTAAACTTGTTGGTGATCCTTTTAACTTTTCCTACTACCTGTAAAGTCTTGCATAATTTGCTTGCCAGGGGACTGAAGACTAGCAGTTTTGGTGACTATCACCTTGCTCCCTTCTGCTCTGCTCTCGCGGCCGCAAGGGAGGGGGGGGGGGGCCACGCCAGACCGAAAGTGCTTGGGACTTGAAACACATTGCCTGAAACTATACCCCCGACGATTGCTAGTTGTGTCCTTAATAATACGTTTTTCGAAATTGGTGCACATGCCTGGCACACAGTGTACGTTCAGCCTTCATTAATGGTAGTGTTGTCTCCATGAAAGTATTTCACCCCCGAAATTGATCGATGGTTTTTGTCGATACTTGGGATTGGGATAATCACTAGCATTTGTATGGTATAGTTTCTTGGCGACCTAACGAAACGCGGTACTTAACACGACTTTCAAATATAACCTACTTTCCCTCTTTCTTTGTCTTTAACTCTGCCTTCTTAGTCGCTGTATGTGTATAGGTTATTGCTGCCCTTGATCACACTCACTGACACACACACACACACACACACATCTCCTCTCCTCTGGACGATGAATCGGCCTTTCGCCGACCTCTACCTGATAACACACAACACTGACAAGAGACATGTCGTCCATGCCCCCTGCGGAATTCTAACCCGCAGCTCAGCAAGCTAGCGTCCGCAGACCCACGCCTTAGACCGCTCTGCCACCGGGATCGGCAAATGTAACTTCATTTCCAAAAATATTGCTCGCCGTGCTTCTGATCAGTCCATGATGAAATGAATTTGCTTTAGATCTGTTTGAGATCCTAGTGAGCTCATGTTTGATGCTTTTTATCCTTGCGGCCAATACAGATGGTAATTTTATCTCACAGCTACCGTTTGTCACTTCCCTCCGCTTCTTCCTAGCGCGTTTGGGCGATCCAGGGTGTGGAGTAAACTGTAAACAAGCGGACAAGAAGAGGTGCCAGTACTGAACATATTGACCCTCTATTTACCGGCAGCGAACCAAGAGTAGTTCGTGTATGACCCATATGCCCCTGAAATGATACAGGTTTGCATGTTCGCGTTTATTAGTTTCTTTCTAGACTACACAAATCGCAAACACTTGGTGATGATAACTGAATTAGAAGAAGGAGGCCTTCCTTTTCCGCTGTAGCGATGTTTGGTCGTTTTCCTTGTGGGGTATGCCTTGTAATGTGCTATTGAACACTGTTGTGTGTGATATGATGACCTTCATACCATGCATCACGTTAGTTTGCGGGTTCCTACGAATTTACCGTAAATGAGAGATTGCTGTACACTGTCGGCACACGGTCAGCCCCTCAGCTGCTTGTGTTTTGCTTCTACTGTAGGTGCGGAAAGAATGAGATCTCGATTGAGGATTATTTTCGCTTGCTCATATTTGTCACTCTTCTTTTAATCCTTGTTTTCAGCTGTCATGCTTTTGCTAGCATTTCCACGTATTACATTCATGTTGTTTGTAGCTGTTTTCTTGTTTGCTATTTGTATTTGTATTGTGCTTGTGTTTTTGTGTTTTTAAGCTTTTCTTTTATATCCGCCGTAATTGGATTGTTGTTACAGCATCTCAGGAATTGTGTTATTTTTGTTGCTACTGTTGATGTTGTTCTCAGTTGGTACAAGTTTGTGTGTCGCAAGGCTGTAGCAAGTTGTTTGTCTGAATTCACTGCATTCTCAAGTGTCTCGAAGTGTCCTTTTCCAAGTAATATTATTAAACCACACATGTTTATTGTTGACGTATGTTTCTTATTCACTTTACGCTCCCCTTCGCCGTATATTTTATACTTGCTATATGAATGCCTGCGAATTGTGTTGTTCAGAGACTGTGCCTGTTAGAAGGAGTATTCATTGTTGAAATGTTGGAGTGAAACGAAATGACCAGACAACCGAGGAAGGAAGCCTAACGATTTATTGCAACTGTAAGAAGTTGGAGTACAAGTGCAGCGGACAGCGAAACAGTACTGTCTTTTTCAGTGCTGAAGGCACGATGTTGTGGAAGAGTTGGGAGAACGGAACCGAACTTACGGCGGATACCCTGGTAGGAGAAGTGGGGGAAGCTGTTTTCTGGCTTCAGGTCTCATTCGGACAGTACAGTAATATAATAGAAGCAGATTCGTGTGTAGTGACGGGAGAATTTGCTGATCCTCGCCTTATGTTGTTTAACGTTGTTAAATATAAACGTCTGGATTAAGACTTCGTTTCGTGCAAAGTTGCAGGAAGGTGAAGTTCTGGAAGGGAGTGTAGCTTCTGCTGACGGTGGATTATCCTGCCCGTAAGGGTGCCATTAACCTAACATGTTTAAAAGCCTTCCAGTCCGGTATCTCCCCACTCCTCTTTTCAGCTTTTAGGTTCTAGTGTTTTACAGCCTTACCTGATGCTTAAGTACATGTCTGAATATTGGTGAATTATTTAGATCAGCTGCATCAGCAGTTAGCGGCAGTAAACCGCGGGTTTCTTTATTGAAATTGGTATTTGCTACGCGGCTTCTGATGTAATGTTATGCCATAGGCTAATAGCTGCCACTAATACATATAATAAAAATCGCCAAACAGTGAATGAGATGGTGGCTGAATAGTGTACGTATCATGAACATACACCTAGTGGGTGCCAACTGTGTCTTTTGGCTTTAATATCACATTGGCGTTTCGTAGCGATTGTAGAAACGAACACCGAAGTGAAACGTTTAAGAACAAATGGCAGTAAAGTTGAATAAGCAATGAAACGTGGTTTGGTAGATTCATTGAAGATTACTTGCTTAGAAATGGCGCTAAAAAATATACTTTGATGCTATTTTTTATGCAGTACCTCGAAATTCGAAGGTAAAATGTCTTGGCCGCTACATTTAAGGTTCCCCGCATGAAGTGTATGAAATGAACTCAAAATAGGAGACCATGTGTTGTTCCCTTCGGTACAGTCACTGAATATGGCTAGAGTTAAGGTTAACGGTACACTTTACAGCTACACCCCGTAGAATAGATATGTTATTTCGTTCCTTTATAGCTGTCCGTTGTACTGTTTTCAGTATCATTCGTCCGTAGTTTATTTTACGTACTTTCTGTTTATATCATCCTGTCCTTATCGTGCGCTTTATGTTGTAAGATAGGTAGGTAGGTGGTTAGGTACAGTCCACAGACCATGAGTTGAGCCTTGCGATTGATGAGCATGCGCAAGATTTGGTGCCGAATGACGAGTTGCTGCCGCTCACCGTTAAAGCACTCACACAGTGCACTCGCTCACCGTCCTGCTTTGAACCCGGTGTGTACTAGCAGAAAGTCGTTCGCTCCTACCAGTAGCAGTCCGTTTAGCCAGCAGTTGCCCGCGCCGTGTTAGAAACGGCTACCACCTTGTGTGGATTATATCGTGATGTGTTGTCTGTAGGTAGGTAGGTCGGTAGTAGGCAGGCAGGCAGCCTTGACGGAAGGAGTTGGGAGGAAGGAAGGAAGAATGGATGGATGGGTGCTGTTGAATACGAAACAACAATGCATTCAACAAATTGGAAACTCTTTGGATTGATTTGCAAAGGGCCGTATTGTCGTTAATGATGGTCAGCAGAGGCTAAGAATCAAAATGCACTGGGAAAACAGTTCATTGGCCTATCATTCAATAGAGATCAGGCGAGCAGTTTGGTTTTATTCGCAACAGTGAAGTACCAACCGGCGCCTTATCTGGGTAAGTGCTCTATCCTTTTACCCTTTTACGCCGCAATCTTACCTTTGTGTCTTTTCCATTCCTTTATTAGATTAAGTCTTGTAATCCGAACAGACTGCAGGACGGCGCAGGTTCTGTAGTTCGGCTAGCAGCCATGTTTAATGTGACACGACGGCCGTAAAGCTAGAATGAGACTCGCTGTTTTGAATAGAACTGCTTTGCTGAAGCAATTCACTTACTACCAGACGCTATGGCAAACACGCCGTTCTTTGGTGTAGACTTTTTGCGAAACATGCTTCGCTGTTACACACTTTTGCTGTCATATTTGTTGTACAGATTGTGTAAGAGCATTGGAACATTTTAAAAATTCCACCGTTCTGCGGGAACTGGTTTCAGTTGGCTGCTTGAATGTGCAATGCAGTAGGGCAACTTTATAATTATTATTCTTTGCCGGCTGTTCTTATATTGGCTTGTGCTGTTTGTGTGTATGTGCGTGCGTGCGTCATTCCGCGGTAGTGCCTCATGAATATATCAGCGGATATTCTTGCAATTGAGTACGAACATCTTGCCATCAGTGAGCACCACGTGTTACCATCACTAATACCAGCATGATGTGTGCTGATGGAGGAAGTACTTCACGCCATTTAAGTTAGGGCTGTTACAGTTTGTGATACTATAGTTGTACGAAAATATATCTGTGTAGTCTGTGTTAAGAGTTGTTACTTGTACATTGTAAAGTGAAGAAATGGCGTTTGGGGAAATTATTTTTATCATGCCGTTTAGTGACTTCGGGTAATGAACTGTACTTCATAAAGGCGTGTGGATGTTCGAAATTACAAATACACCACTGCGCAGATGTTTTAATTAAATGGAAATGATTTTAATGTGCGATTTGTTTGTATAATTTATGAAACTTAGTAACAACTCATTGTGTGACGTACCGAAGGAATAAAACTGCTGTGCACAGTTCGGGTTTATTGCCCCTCTATCAATTTGCTTTAGCTCTTCACACTACGCATCATCAGAATGATCTCGAAGTCCAACTATGACGAGGCGTTCATGAAGTGGTCTGTCATAGGTTAAGAATGTCTTGAGATCCGAAACGGGTTGAGTATTGAAGTAGGAGAGAGAAAAATGTTACGATCGATTTTTCCATCTTGCTGTCAAGATTGTTTTCCTTCTTTCTGTTATTACATGTTTCCTGTTTGGTCTTCACAGCCTGTTGTGTTCACTGATCAAACAACTGCTGTTGACGGCGCTGCCTAAACGTGATCCCGTTACAGGTCCGGTGTGGCCCAGAGGGTGGGTAGAAGCTCTACTCTTCCATGACCGCGGCACTAGAAGGGGGTGAGTGGTCAGCAGCACGCCCCGGCCGCACTTTATCCCAGGAAAAGACCCGGTACCCATTTTACAGGAGGCTGGGTGGGCCCCAGGGCCGGTCTGGACGGGCAGAAAATCTCGTCCCCACCGGGATTCGATCCCCGGACCGTCCAGCCCGTAGTCAGTCGCTATACCGACTGAGCTACCGCTGCCTAAACGCCCAAATAAACAAATGGTTGTTTGAAAGTTGCTTTGTGTTCTATTAGATTTATTCTTGACTGCTCGTCTTGTTACATGAGAGCTGTCGGAAAGCACGCTCTTGTGGCCGGAATATTAACGTGGCGAGCGGTTTAGGTATTAACCCTGGTGGTTAGCATATGTACTGCCAAGTCTTAAAGTTAAAAACCTCGCCCACACAGTGTATTCGTTGCATGTGATTGTCACAATCAAGCACCGATTGGTCTTTCTGGAAGTGTCCTTCCTGCATGCGGTACAAACTGAGTGTTATACAGAATGTAAGGTACGTAACGTATTCCAGTGAGTCTTCAGAGAAGGTCGTGCATGCCTTAGGCGGCTAAATGCCGGCCTGTCACAGCGGAGGTTTGGGTTCGATAGTGGGACAGTCAACGTGGGATTTACGGGGGACAGGTTTTTCTCCGTATACTTCAGCGCTCCTCTGTCAGTGTCATTCAGCCAGTGCTTTGTGCTCATTCAGTACAGCGCTTATCGGGGCAAGAGTGCGAAGGCGGGGGAGTAGAAACAAAGCTGTGCCGTTCCGTATATCAGGAAGGGGCGAGAGTGTTGGAAGAGAACGTACTTCGTCATTGTTCTCGGGCCCCCAGACGGTTAGAGCAGAAATATACTGATTTTGAACAAACTCGCTTTTAGTACATGCTGTACAGTGCCAGCATTACACCATAGCTGATTCGAAAGCTCGTCTGTGGTCTTCTATCCACTCAGCATCGTCATAATTAATTTCCCTACTGTTTACAACTTTAGCTGCCGCTATACACAATACAGTTTACACACAGTTGAATTTTACATCTGGTGACTCATTTGGTGGAGCTTGCTGCTCTGATGTATCAAATATACTCCTTGAAGATGACCCTTCAAGAGTTGAAACATGTTGGAATGTCACATTCTCAATGAAGTGGTGGCTTAGTGATATATGAGTGCATATGTCTTCATTTATTTGATATTGCACTTTGAATATTACAAAACGGCGTCGTTCAGTCAGTGAAGATTTGTGGCAGAGACAAGTTTTTTCCCCTGCTTCTGCACTTGCAAAGCTGCTCTTGGATTCCTCACAATACAAGCGTTTTCTACCGCGAATGACGGCCGGAGCTCGAAGATGGTGACTTAATTTCCATCTAAGTTTTAGATCTACAAGTTATGGGTATTCTATACGTCCTTTGTGCGCCATCGAAGCGTGTTGAAGGCGCACAAGGGACTTGTTTGTGTGTGTGTGTGTGGGTGGGGGGAGGGGGGTTCGTAATAGCTCAGCCGATGTAGACTTGCTGCGGGCTTGACGGTCCGGGGATCAGGTTCCGGTGGGGCGAGATTTTCCGCACTCGTCCAGACCGGCCCTGGGGCCCACCCAGCCTCTTATACAAATTGTACCGGGTCCTTCCCGGGGGTAAAGTGATCACCCACTCCACACCTAGCGCCAAGGTTGAAGAAGGAGCAGAGCTATAATTCTACTCCCCCTCTGGGCTTTCGTGGCTTGTTCTGGGGCAAACTTTATGTGTAGAGTACCCAGATAAAAGAAGTAGGATTTATCCGATTAAGCCTGACGAGAGGCGCATTCCAGTATGCGTACATTTTCCGAAGTAGAACCGTTGCGATGGTCCAGATGTCCGCTGTCAACGAACATTTAGCAGAACGTCCAAATTGAGATAACGGAATGGAATGCTTTTCTGTAACGGAAGACACGATCGTCTTTAGGTTCCGTGGCAGCAATTCAATCACTAAACTGGTGAAATCCTTTTCGGGTCGTGCGGGAGAGTTGCGGGAATTGGGATTTCAGTCTAAGTTCAAACACCATATTATGTCTTAGCGCCCGCACACAATACCGTGTAAGGGCGTGTTCTGTTCCTCATCGCGAAATAGCGAACCAAGAAACACTCTTAGCGTTCTTCTCTGCTGCAGTGTTTGAACCATTATTCTGTTAACGTTTTCATGCCTTCATTCATTTCTCCTTGTTATCCTGCTTTCTTTGTATCTATGCTATGGTCTTGACGGTCCGGTAATCGAATCCGGGTGGGGGCCGAAATATTCCGCAACCTTCCAGACCGGCACTGGGGCCCCACCCATCCTCTTAAGAGAGTATTATTACCATAAGGTTCGCCATCCCCGTTGTGTCCATAAATAAACTAGATTGGAGTGTATGTACTTGTCTAACACAACTTTATTTGATGGTAGAGATATGTATAGAATTTACTACATAGAGAACAGCTACATGTAGTACATGTATATAGTAAACTTTATACATATCTCTACCATTAAATAAAGTTGTGTTAGACAAGTACATTCACTCCCATCTAGAGTATTGTGACGTTAGAAGCTGCATCCCTTCAGAGGTCTTACTGTAAACACACTATCAAATAAGTGGTCATCGGAACTTCTGAAACAACTAGGCTCCGATAGCAGGTAACATACGTTCCTGGAGTCTGATGTGGCGTTACGTCTGAAAGCATGCAGCTTGCCTCTCAATGAGCGGTACAGATACAAAGATCTATTTCAACCCGTAATAGGCTGTAAGAAATGAGATGGGCAGGGCATGTGGCGCGTATGGGGCAGGAGAGGGGGGTGTATAAGGTCTTCGTGGGGAAACCGGAGAGAAAAAGACCACTGGGGAGACCTAGGCGTAGATGGGTGGATAATATTAGGATGGATCTACAGGAGGTGGGATGTGGGTATGTGGACTGGATTGGGTTGGCCTAGGATAGGGACAGGTGGCGGACGCTTGTGAGT
>Ga0123352_10018849_pt1 | contig 11002 bp, 7 predicted proteins | sample TergutLab28metaG_FD_89700 | JGI IMG/M metagenome (GOLD analysis project Ga0123352, IMG submission 89700) | Labiotermes labralis P1 segment gut microbial communities from Petit-Saut dam, French Guiana - Lab288 P1 | ecosystem: Host-associated > Arthropoda: Insects > Digestive system > Gut ... | reverse complement strand
GTATGTATGTATGTGTGTATGTATGTGTATGTATATATGTATGTATGTATTACATGTGTATATATGTATGAATATGTGTATGTGTATATGTATATATGTGTGTATGTGTGTATGTATGCGTGTATGTAATTATGTATGTGTGTGTGTGTACGTGTGCGTATATGTATGTATGTATGTATGTAGGTGTTTGTGTATGTATATATATATATGTTTGTATGTGTATGTATGTATTTATGTGTGTATGTATATATGTACGTATTTGTATGTATGTGTGTATGTATTTATGTATGTGTGTGTATGTATGTATATATGTATGTGTTTATGTGTGTGTGTATGTATGTATGTATGTGTTTATGTATGTGTATGTATGTGTATATGAATGTATGTATATATGTATGTATGTGTGCATGTATTTATGTATGTATGTGTGTGTATCTGTGCGTATGTATTTATGTATGTGTGTATGTATGTACGTATGTGTATGTATGTATATATGTATGTTTGTTTGTATGTGTGTGTGAATTTATGTATGTGTTCGTATGTATGTATGTATGTATGTGTGTACGTATGTGTATGTATGTATATATGTATGTTTGTTTGTATGTGTGTGTGAATTTATGTATGTGTATGTATGTATTTATGTATGTGTGTATGCATGTATGTAGGTATGTGTATGTTTGTATATATGTATGTTTGTTTGTATATATGTATGTGTGTATGTATGTATGTACGTATGTATGTATGTATGTACGTATGTATGTATGTATGTATGTGTGTGTGTGAGTATGTGTCTTTGTGTTTGTGTGAGTCTGAAACCCTAATGGTGACTTGGAAATCACGTAAAAATTAATTGTCCTGGTACTGTACGTGCATTAAGCCTACAGCTCTACTCATTCTTCACTTCGGCTCTTGGTGGAGGTCAGTGGCCAGACTCACTCCCCTGCCGATGTACCTTAAAGGAAATAGGAGAGTGAGTGGGCCCCAGAGATGGTATGGGCATTTTGGGGGAGACATAAATATCTTGCCTCTTTCGCGACTTGAACCCTAGTACTTCCATCCCGTAGCCTAGTCGCTATACAAAGCAATGAATAAATATATAAATAAATAAATAAGAACTCTGCTATGTAGAATAATTTAAAACTGCAAGTAAGGAATATTTATTAGCTCAGAACCCCAAAACCCGTTTTCCATTTTAAACTTTGCACTGCCTTTCGACATGTTTCCTCCCCTTTACTGCGTCTTTCATATAGTCTATGAAGAGGTAAGACACCATCACTGTAGTTACTACCTGTATGCACGTGTGTGTGTGTGTGTGTGTGTATGTGTGTGTGTGTGTGTGTGTGTGTGTGTGTGTGTGGCAAAATCGTGACGAGAGATGTTTGCCTGCTTTGAGCCCCACTAAGTATTCTGCTTGATTGCATATGATGATGAGCCCCGATAGAAATGTGACGCATCGAACTTCTCCACCTTGCCTTATTCCTATTATTGCTCATCTCTTGCTCATACCCTAATTCTCCCTATGAAGATTACAGTTTTCAGCGATGTGACGTCGCATATGATGGTAGAAAGGAAAGTCGGTAAACCTGAAGTCTTTCTTACCATTCTGACAGAAAACATGAGCCATTTTTTCGTAGCAGCCGTTTTATTAGAGAACACAAATACTGAATTGGAGTGAGTCATCTGCCAGCAACCTTATTTTGTTTTAAAAATTTGAATCCTAATCGTGGTATTTAATGAACGACACGCGGACCGCAAAAAAATCTCGATATGATAAAAATTTGATATTGTATAAACATTTTTGTGACAGGCTTATTTACTTGATATCTAAGATTTCTTTGTTTGAGTATCCTAAGTTTGAGTGTTAATTATACGCTGTAAGATCCAGCACTTTTATTGATTCACTCTCTTCCAGGTGCTGGTGTAGCGCAGTCGGTATAGCGACTACGCCACGGACTGGAAGGTGCGGAGTTTAAATCCTGCTAGGAGCCAGAAATTTTTCTCTTTTCCAAAACTTCCAAGTAGGCTCTGTGGTCCATCGAGCCTCGAATTTAATGAATATCGTGGTTATTGTCTTCAGGTGTGAAGTTTAACACTCACTTCAGTCTTGTTCCGAAGTTATGAATGAATGGAGATCTACCTCTACACCCCCTCTATATCCACGTGATGTGGACAAGAAAAACTTTAACTTTCAAATATTTTTCTCCCTGTCTTTCCACCGCGAATCATCCCCCTAGCTTGTAATTTGAGCTGTCATTTCACGCACATAAAATTTCTAATAAAGTTATCGGATTTGATGTATTTACGTAGTGTGTATTCCTGTTGTTGTATTTTGAGTTATAACGCCGTGCAGACTGATTGGTAGATATCAGTGTTTCTGGATTTTGATCCATATTCCATCACCTCGCCTGGACCTGAGTGACCAGCTTCGTTCGTAATCTGACTGCATGCTTACTTTCCGCTCCTTAATCCTGTAGGTGGATGGAACATGTTCAAGAAAACTTTGCCTTCACCGGTAGGACTAAATTCTGCTCATACATTTCGTTTCTTGAAAGCTGTTTATTTAATGTTTCATGTTTTAGGCCTACTTTCATAATAAAGGTTCCTTATTTTATATTACACTTTCAATTTTCATCGGGGTAAACGAAATACACCTGCCAAGATGATGGAGACAACACTGCGCTCTGAAAGACCTAGAGTACTACTACACCAGAGGACGTCACCTCTCAGAAGAAAGCAATGCTCAACTCCCTTGTCCTATTGGCGTAAAGAAGTCCCTTCATAGGCATTAGACCCTTTCTCCGCCACAATCTGTTTACCTAACCACGTTCCTCCTACCAGCAATCTAATTGAATAGCCTTGTTACAGGTTTTCTGATGTTAATAATTCATGGTTGCTGCCCTGGCAAAAGCAGAGTTGTACTGCTAAGAACCTGACCACTTCTACGCGCTCTCCAGAGAAGCATCATTCCCATCAACTAACACTTTGTTTTAGATCGATAGCTTGTGAAAACTAAAACTTCATACACTGTACAGGCAAGTGCCGTGCTTACAGTATGTTAATAGTGACAACCAGACATTGAATGGGCAGTTGCTGCGTTTAGAAAGGTGAATTCTTACAGTCTAACTGAAGAATGCAGTAACGCTATAACATATGTGAATAGAAAGGGAAATTATACATGCACGTAATCCATAAATTACTAAAGTGAGCTCTGCTCTAAGCCCATTTCCTCTTTATAGTACGAGTGTCTATCAGGAAGAAATAAGTAAATATATCCTTACATACGTCACGAAGGCGTAAAGGAGGGTGTAGAAGTATAGCTCCAATCCTCTTAACCTTTGCGCTAGATGGTATTGAGAGCCCAACATCCTTTCCCGGCTGCTTATCTCCGGGAAAGTACCACGGCTTACAATGAGTAGTACGTTTGCTGGGCCCCGAAAATTCTCTGGGCGATTTGGAGAAGAGACAAATTCTTTGCCCCTGTCGGTATTTCAACACCATCTCGTCCAGCCCGCAGCATATTCACTGTGTGGACTATGCTATCCGGGGTCCTCTACAGGAACAAGAGATTTATACAACATCGGCTCGTAGCATATAGACTCTGGATACCGTATACGTCCGTCACATGCTTTGCTGCATGCTACCGATTTCTTGTAATAGAAGCGAACAATTACTGTGAGAGTGGCAGCAGACAATTACTGTAGCTCTGTGCCACTTAAATTGAATTAGAGGATTTCGTATACATACGCATTTCACATAAACAGCTAATTAACACAAAGAAGCACAATAGTTTCTTAGAAGGTAGTTGTTGCCGAAGTATTCGGTGTGATAAATTCTCCACAGTTTATGGGAAAGGGTGGTTCATTATAAACTTTACAAGATCCCGCTATTGAACTATACAACGTCATTACACACACTTATGCACGATTATTTTAATATTGGCTTGCCACATAATCCTAGGTATTTTACATTTTACATTTTAATATTGGCTTCCCACATAATCCTAGGTATTTTACATTTTACGTTATACATGTAAGTAACTAACAAATCCTTCGTGAGAAACTAGTCTAACCTCAGCTAGTCAAGAAATTCGTCGCATTTTGTGAAACCGAAATTTCATTACTTTTTCAAAACAGCCCCTCACCTGTCCCTATTTTGAATCAAATTAACCCAATCTATGACCTCCCATCCTCTTTCTTCACCATTCTTGTTAACATAAGTTATCTATGCCTAGGATTTCCAAGTGATTTCTGTCCTTTACGTTTCCCCGACCAATGGTCTCTGCATTTCACTTCTTTCTATAACGTCACATGCCCATCCATCTCTTTCGTCTGTATTTCGTCGCGTAATATTTTTTGGTGAGGAGTAAAAATCGTGAAAACTTCAATTTGCAGTTTTCGCTAACTATCCTTTCGCTCCCACTTAGGCCTAAATATCTTCCTCAGTACCATATTCTTGAACGCCCTCAGCCTATGTTTCTCACTTAATGTGAGAAATCAACGTTCACAAATTTAGCAGCTTTACATAATACAATATATATGACACTTTATATATTTCGGCGTTACGTAATTCTTGTATCATTATTTATCTTCATCCCACAATGTAACACACAGGAAAGCAATGTTAATGGTCGATAAATATCAGATTAATTTTACACGTTTATAACTTTTTAAGACCTTCGAAGCACTTTATTTACAACCACTACAGTGCTACTTCTTTACTATTAAATACTGCGAGATTTCACATATTAGGTTTAGGTTATGAAAATGGCGAATATTTCTGCCAGCGGTATTAAAATACTGGTCTTTGTCATTAAGACGAACTGTGTTCTCTGTGTGTCAGGTATGGGATTGTTGTATATTATTACATATGATATATATATATAATTAAATTTGTGGTGTCATGGCTTGGGGTACTAGTCTTCACCATGTAACCCCAGCGAACTTTCTTCGATAAATGGTCGTTCCGTGTGGGATTTATGGAGAACAAATGACACTGATATTTCCACCAAATACCCAGGTTTCATTGTCATTCCACAAACTCCCCCAATTATCCTCCTCTTCATATCACTTTTAAAGAGGGTAAATTTTAAGAAGAATGGGGACCTTAAAAAAGGATCCCCATTCAGCAATAGTTGAGCATCAAGAAATGGTAATACTCTTACTGATTTATTTTCTACTTTAAAGGGTGAAATCATAATGTTTTATTCCTCTTCGTCCTCTTTAATGGTAAATATAAGGAATAATGGAAACAATTTTTCCAGTTAATTTGTATTAAGAAAATGTTCTTAAAATTAGTTCTACCACTCAGTCCAAGGAAAAGATTTAGAGAGTGTTTGTAAAAAAAACTGTGGAGAAACTGTTAGAACGTAATTAGGATTCGGAAAAATGAAAAGGGGAAATTTACTTCATATTCGGATTAGTAAATGACAAAGGTATTTTGGGTAGAATGTTCAAGACATATGTAAGAGATACATACACACACACACACACACACAGAGTTATGGTGGACATATTTTGGTTGAAGAAATTATGTGGGAGATTTAAAAGTAGTAGTAGATCACAATCGAAAAAAAAATTGTAAATGATGTAAGGGTGATATCTTCGTTCAGCTTCCTAAAAAAATGTGGATTTTTTAGCTTTTATAGGAAATATAAAGAAATTTTGGACCCAGTAAATGCGGGATATTTTCTTGACTATTTGGAATAGCGTTAGATGTTCCGGGACAATTCTGCATCCGATTATACCGGTTAAGATAAAGGACAGCGACCTAACCGTGAAGTAAGCTTCACAGACTTTGTATTTTACACAATGTTAGAAGGAATAATTTCTTTATATATGGTCTTTCTACAAGACCTTTGGGACTGTGGTTTACATAGACCTGATGCATGCATAGAACAGGAATTGTGGCTGATAGTGACTGATTTATAGGGGCAGCTTGGGATTTTTACGTGGGCCCAGATCGTTTTCAATGCAAATTGTTACTGCGACTGTCCCCTCGCGACATGTTGTGAAGACTCTATCATAATTTCTTTGTCAAAATGAGGTTTCTTTGCGAGTCTGTTTGGAGAGTTACTCGTTTATCACTCATTCTTCTCCCTCAAAAGTACCTCTCAAAATCACCCTGCTCCTTTCTTACTGATTGGTGAGATGATATATTTCATCCGTATATACATATGTTGCGTCCTATGTACTAGAAAATTCGGTAAAATTTGTGTATGTATGGATAAATGGAACTGCCTTCTAAAACACGTTACTGAAGGAAAGATACAAGGGTGGGCAGAAGTAACAGGCAGACGAGGAAGAAGACGTAAGCAGCTACTGGATCACCTTGAGGAAACGAGAGGCTACTGGAAATTAACAAAAGAAGCTCTAGATCATAATCTGTGGAACACTTGCTTTGGAAAAGTGTATGCACCCACCGTAAGGCAGACAACAAAATGAATAAATGATCATGGAAAAACACTATTAAATATGGAAATAGATCTTTGAAGGAGAAAGAAAAAATTCTTTTCCAATCTACATCCTTCACTTCCTTTTCTCCTTGCTTTCTTTTATCCATTCAACTTCTTGACTTCATCACTTCTTTCTACGTTAAAACTGAATTAGTTTACATCCTTAATCATCAGATGACATTGCTCGGTAACAAAGTTGCTACCTGTTTAAGTGTTCCAAAACGAAAAGTTTCCGTTCAGATGGCTAGGGAAACGTACAGTACATAAACATACTGAGATGACATTTTTATGGTCATAACCGTCCGGTCTCACGTAGCTAGACATATTTCAGAGAAGTAATGACGTGTAGTAGCTACTCTAGCTATTAAAAGATATTTCCGATGATTCTACCCTGTCCTTTATGATGCGCTAACTTATACTCTTCAATTCATCATACTGCTCATCCTACAGATATGTACACACTGCATAAAATATAGACTTCTTTAAAGTCTACTTGAAGTTGATGGTGATGGACACCCGGAAATAGTTTTAAATTTGCTTTTATAATTTCTGAAGTCATTATTCAATGAGAATATGACATGTTCCAGCCTTGCATTTAACAAAATACATATCCAGAATTTATGGTTCCTGTCTTATGTTTGAATGTACTGTGCAGTAACACCAGTAAGGCTCCATTTTAAAATTGGAACTAGTCTAGGAACTGACGCTTCGCCACTAAGACGTCAGACAACCCCATTGACGGCTACAGCCCGGCGCCACTGAGGAACACCACTGGAAGAGGCCCCTAAAAGTGCTGACCCAAATAACGCTTTGGCAGTGTGAACCGGTGCCGGCCACAGACAATAGTACTGCAGTAGAGGCAGAGTTACCTGTACTTCACAATACAGGCTTTTACCTGAACATGCTTCTCTTTCCCCACCAGTCAACCTATCATCCGATCTGAAACAGGATGTATTATGCAGTGCAGGGATTTTAGCCGATGGAATTTTCAAACGGTAGGTTAGGAGCGAGTCCGTAAGGCAGTGAAGGTATAGACATTCTCTCCGCCTCTGCAAGTATGGCTTACCTTGTCACACTGAAATTCCAAAAAAATAAACACCCATCACTCGCCACTGCACCAAACTCAGTAGGCTCGTCCGCCAGCTCAGTTAACTACTCCACCGGTCAAAACCCATGCACTGCACTACGGTTAGCTTATACTGTTTTGGGGTAGCTGAATCGGTCCTGTGATTAGGCTATGAAGTCGACTTTGGTTTCTGCAAGTGTAGAGTATTCCTTTAACAAAAACGTCCAGACGGGTTCCGAGTACCAACTACTAGAGTTTATGGATGAATACTGTGGAATTCTCATCGGGAATAAAGCGGCTGTAGCGTGAAATTAATCATTCTTTTCCATTTTGTGTTGAGGCAAACAGTTAGCTGTTGCTACACCTCCATTCTGCAGTATTGCCCTCAATTTATGGTGCTTAAATAAGAAGGGAGAAAAATTTAGCCTCTTCTGGGATTGAACTGGTTATATTGGTACATTGTTGCCAACATTTCTGGGAAGCTTGCTGCATCCTTTTACCCTGAGAACATACGCAGCAAGCTTTTCCGAAGCGGCGATAAATTTATACTAGCATAAAAAGCTTCACACCTCTGATTACAATTCTTTTCATAATCAGCCTCAGACCATTAAATGTAATGGACCCTTGGAACTGTTGCGTGTTAAAATACATGGGACAAATTATGCTTAAGGAAAAAGAGGAGGTAACGCATAATCAAAATGGAAGAGTAGTGTAGGTGCAGATTTGTTTTTAATTATTAATATTAATAGTAAAAATATTTACTTTTGACAGTAATTTTCTCACACTTTAACCAAGCAAAACACATAAAATTTTTAAGGTACCATTTTTATGAAATTAACCAAGAACAGGTTTATTACCTTTACCAAAATGACACCCAAGACGTAAAATCGACCCTTGCATCAGCACCTTCCTTAAGCCTATACTCAGTTTTTGGATATAAATTTTTGGCAGCAATGCTACGTAAAAGAAATTATTTCAGTATTTATTAATTTCGTTTACATTTCCAAATTGTGGAAATGTTTAGTTCTGTTGTTACGTAGGTGATGCACTTTTGAAGGGTCAGCTATATTTAAGTAATAAATACTTTTGTTTTAAGTATGAGTTAAACAATAAATCTTAAACCCATCTGTACTTGCTGAAAGTTATCGTATGCCATATTTTAACGTAATTTTATATATTTTTTGTATTATATTTAATTATTCTTTGCATCACGAAACACATCGTAATACGGCACCTATACTGCCATCTGTCATGTGGAGTTTGCATTAGATGAGATTTATTTATTCTAAAGGAATTACAGTGAAAGTGCCTTACATGATCGATGACTGTCGTAAAGACAAGATTAAATGGCTTGGCTTTGTAATGTAAATATGAAGTTAGAGTGCAGTGCTACCAATGCGTTTCGAATGTTGGTATAAAGTAGTTGTCTTCGGCAATAGAAATTTGAACATCCGTACAAAAAATATTCTAATCACAGATGAATATGACTTCAGTGTTAAAGCCTGTGACGGCTCCTCGTTTGAATAACGGGCAATGCACCGATTATCCTGACTGAAGATAATCGTTCTTTTCAACGTTACTTCTAAATAAACGCTGGTCTGGTACCTAAAATGAGGCCACGATCACATTATCACTTGTAATTCATTATGCAGTAACTATACACGAAATTGATTCACTGTAGTTTGTTGTAGCAGCCAGTTTTGCGTAGTCGGTATAGTGACCACGCAACGGACTGGACAGGCCGGGGTTCGAGTGTGGGTAAGGTCGTGAGACTTACCTCTCCTCGAAAACGTCCCAATCGGCTCGGAGACCACGGAGCTTCGTATTCAATGAATACCGACTTAATAACTTGCCTCTGTTTATCCCTTCATGGTTGGACAAAGCAAAATTTCCCTTTTGTTATGAAATAATGGCAGCGTTGTTCAGTGAACATTAGTACGTAAGATTAACAGCTGCATTCTGCAATAGGACATTACGTGTTTTGTTAGTTGCTAATAAACCCTAACGTATAACGCACGGTCTCCATCACGGAAATATATTTTTTAAAAAATTCTCTGATCAGTGTACATGCACGTAATGAAGCCTTCGGAAGCCATCAACCTTTTAAATGCACATTGTCCACGTTAATTTGAAAATTTAATTTAACTTTTAAAATCAGAAATTGTATATATATTACACAGACTAGAAACTGGCCTAATTAAAACTGTGGCCAGAGTGAAAAGACCCAAAATTACAAAATACAACCTAATAATTCCAAAATGAAACTGAATTAAGTGGTGGCAGTAATTTTTATTTTTTGTCGGTTCAAAATGAACTGCAGATTTACTTTAATAATAATAATAATAATAATCTATTTCCCTTGTGCGAAATTCTGAAGTGACTAGGAATCAGCCTATCTTGTCATAAATACAGCATTTTTGTGGTATTAAATCTTCTAAAAGTGTACAATTAACAATTGTATGATGTTAATCTATAACACGGTCGTTAGGCTTGCTGTCTGGTGAAGATAAGCAGTGAAGCTTTGGACAGAGGCAAGTGCAGGGAGAAAAATGTTACCAAATCTATATGAAAGTTATATATATATATATATATATATATACACAAATGTGTTTGCTAGGGTTTGCCGAGTGATATTTTGAGTTCATAAGTGACAAATTTAACTTCCTATTTGAAGCCTCAAAAACATTGAAACAATACTTAGAATTCAATTTTTCCCTCACAGAAATAAGATGCGCCTCAACCACAAAGTCAAATCTGATATTTATATTTGGGAAATTAAATAATGTTTATTGAAATAGTCATACAGAATACAAATACACTGTGGGGGGCTGTCGAATTTATCTTCAAAGTGCTTTAAAAACCAGCATTTTGTTTATTGATTATGTGTTTCATCTTTGTGTTCTATTCGATTTTCGCAACGAACAGGGCATATGTTAAACCGCAATATCTCACTGACTTGTCTGTGTAACTGAGATACAACATGTCTTCAGTGATGTAAGTCCTGAGTATTTAAGCCCCTTTGCAAAGCAAGTACTTCAGATCAGTTCGTTACTTTCTACCATGCGTCTGTCTGTCCGCATAGAGCAACCGGACTGAGTTTCATATTTGGAAATTAAATTAAAAATTGTCGTCTTGTACCTATTTTGTTAGAAGTCAGACAAAAGTCACAGACGGTTCACCTGAGCCACAGACGCTTTCCTTGAAAATATACTATCTTTTGTAAGACTGGCCGTTATAAAGACCATGAAATGTGTTTCGTTTGAGGTACGAACTGGGGCCTTAGAAACAACTGAGAATTTAACATATGCCTCTTTACGACGCAAGTGAAAGAAACACGATATCTTGTCCTTAACATGTAAATACGGGAAACGATATCTCGTCGTTTACGAGAGAAATGCAGGAAATGCAACACCACGACGTACACGAGAAAAGTGAAACCCCCCCCCCCCCAAAAAAAAAAAAAAAAAACACAAAACAAAAAAAAT
>Ga0123352_10018848_pt1 | contig 11002 bp, 6 predicted proteins | sample TergutLab28metaG_FD_89700 | JGI IMG/M metagenome (GOLD analysis project Ga0123352, IMG submission 89700) | Labiotermes labralis P1 segment gut microbial communities from Petit-Saut dam, French Guiana - Lab288 P1 | ecosystem: Host-associated > Arthropoda: Insects > Digestive system > Gut ... | reverse complement strand
TAAAAATATAATAATTGTTCATAAATAAATCATGTTAATATGTAGTATCTTACATCTAATATCAGAATTAGCAATAAAATTTCCAATACTTACTGTCCCTACCCATCTTCCTAAGATCTATTAACCGTCCGTTACCTTTTACGTTTTTCAAGTTGTCACATGTCAGCAAGTTTTCCCACCAAATTTCTGTAAATATTTCTTCTCCTCCCCCCTCCCCTCCTTCATCCTAGGAACATGTCCATCTTAACACGGTCACTTAGATGTAATTTTCCTAACAATACTGGTGACACACGACGAAACGTCTTTTATGTACTGTTCTCAATAACATACCTAACTCACTGCAAGCAACTTGTCTCTCATAGCAAGAAGCTATTTCGTTTTTACACATAGTATCTTGCAGGATCCACTTCTTTCTCCGACTTTAAACCCTCATTATCTCGTTCATTAACTGAGTCTTTAGTTAAGATTACACTTTGTAATCTTCTGGTAGTGAATGTTTAGTCTAACCAATTGATTCCGACGTTTCGGAGAAGAGGTCTAGTTCCATTATCAGGTTTGAATGGAGTAGAGCGTGGATGCGGTCACTTTAGAGGAAGTGTACAAAGAATGTGGTCACAATCAGATCTAAGGGAGGAGAAGAAGGCATGGATTCTGCCCTACTTACATTTATCTCGAAGATGGAGGCAGTAAATTCCTTCGAAACTTTACTATCCACCGATGAGATTACACGGTATCACAATCCGAAAGTTGTTAACATTAATACATAGTGGGCCCTATAATGTTGTTTAATAACCCGAAGTTTCTCTAAATGCAACACAAAACCACAATATTTGAAACAATCCTGATCCAGATGAATTCAGTGCACTTTACGAGAAATGATAAGCTTAATACAATGTCTGCGGCTAATTCTGTACGCTATGGACAGTGGTTACTAATTAAGTCCTTTTTTAAATCGACCGTTACCATTTCCTTGGCAAAGAGGAAGTAAGTTTGAAAAAGGGAAATTTGCGGCCAGTTGCAAGAAAGACGTGCATGCTAGCGGACGGCGTGTGTTTCACAGTGCTGCGCCAAGATGAGAGTTCGTCTTTGTGTTTATATTTTGGCTGTCGTTGTTTTAGGATCAACAAGTAACTCGGGAAGAGGGGAAGGTGATTAAACTTTATCTAAACCTAAGCCCTTAACTACACAAGAATTCCCATGTTAATGCACAGAGCATGTAAGACACAACTTCAGTAGAAGTAGCGAAATTAATTAATGTAATTATGGACCTTTGTACACATAATATATATTTTATAATGTCACACCTTTTCCAAAATTTTGCGTTTTTAAGTGTTGTTGACTTGGCGATAAACCTTTGTTGAGACTGAGTCTCCTATCTTGAACGTGTGTTTTGGAGTACTGGGAAAGGATAAATGGTTTACGCATGAGTTAAAAAGGAAAAATAAATTATTTTAAATTCATTATATTCTTACTTCATTTACGAAATTCTCTCCAGTTCATCTTGCACCCACAAATGTGGGGCTACATAATAATCCTTTGCATGGGAAAAGTTAAACCCAGTGTATAAAAGTTATATACGTGAAAGTGACCTTAGTTGCTGACGCGCCTCTAAACCCATACGTGTACATTGAAGCTGCGTCGCCTAACTTCACAACAGGAGCGACTAAATTCGATACAGTGCAAATAAAGAAACATAGTGGACTGGGTTTCTTAACCGGTTTTATCTTTTCGGTTAACCGTGGCTTCAAATCGCCTGTTGTCCACTCACTTCTGAAACTCTTCCTACGTTTCTTGATTTGTTTTCCTTCCTTCGGCCTGTCTCTTCTGCATTACATGTAGACAATAGCGGTATTTTTCCGGGGCGTGTGACGTGATAAACATAAAGTTGGAAGACATAACGAAAATGTCTCTAAACAAAGCAACTGAATAGCCTTAATGTCTGAATTTCAGGCAAAGTTTTTATCTGACGAATATATTTTTTCACTTCCTGTCGACTCGCTTATCGTACTAAAACCATCTGACCTCCTACGTGCACCGCGAAATAACGGAGGAAAGTGACACATGATAGTTGGCGAGTAAAAGGAACTCCCTGTATTACAGGTTTTTCTGATAAATTTAGTAATGAGGGTCTGTATTAAAAGTTATGTACTGAACTTGATCTGTTTTTATTGATTACTTATATCTAATGATATTTCTATTTCGTTTCTTAAAAAATAGCTTTTCGCATGCGTCCAATGTTAGGCGCGTTCGCAAAATTGCCAAAAGCGACTATTAAATTCGTCATGCCTACCTGTCTCTCTGTCCGCCCGTTCGTACGTAACAACCCGGCTCACACTCAACGGATTTTCATGAATTTTGATATAAATGTACTTTTCGAAACTCTGTCGTAAAAATCCACGTTTCTTTAACATCTGACAAGAATAATGGGTATTTTACGTGAAGATGTACACACATTTATGATGATGATGTCGGTTTCAATTGTTATTAGAACGAGAAATATTTTACACTAAACATTTAGAGAAAATTAAAACACACACTTAACGTTCAGTAAGGGTTTTCCCTGAAAATCGTGACGTTTTGCGAAAATGTGGAAAAATATGGTAGATCCAGAGAGGCCACATAATAACCAATAACCAATAACTCTAACACCCAGGGTACTGACACCAATAACTCTAACACCCAGGGTACTGACACCAATAACTAACACCAATAACTCTAACACCCAGGGTACTGACACCAATAACTAACACCAATAACTAACACCAATAACTCTAACACCCAGGGTACTGACACCAATAACTAACACCAATAACTCTAACACCCAGGGTACTGACATCAATAACTAACACCAATAACTCTAACACCCAGGGTACTGACACCAATAATTGAATCGCCATCGTCACCACTGTAGAAACCTTAAATATCTCTCTCAATCGACACTTTTATTCAGACGTGTACTTCAGCGTGTACTTGGCACAGGATGCACTTCCACCACATGTGTAGTATCGCCGGAAGAACGTCTAACCCACCGGAAGGAAAACTCTACAGAGAGCAAGCTACAGCCCTGTGACTAGGAGCGTGTCCGAACGTTGTCTACTGCAGGGCCAAGCCCACGTGTGTTTGCAGACTAGACTACTTGCAATAATATTCACGTCTCTACTAAATAAACCGTTGGCTGTTAATGTTTGATTTGTATGCCTACACTTCTAAAGATATGAAGTATTTCATTTAACACTGTCAATAAGCTACGGGCTGGATCACGCGGTTCATTTCCAGAAGATCTTTCCTTCACTGCCACATTCGCAGCAGATCTGGAACCGAGAGGTCCATGGGTAATCGGGATTACTGGAAATCAGGGTATGAAGGTGGCCACAGTCTCTACCTAGTGCCAATACCCCAAACATCGATTTCGCGTGCTGTTTAGTGTTTTACCGGTTGCTATGTCCATTTCATCTGAATTCACAGCAATTTTTGGAAGTACGTTTTTATCTGTAATGTGAAAAAATAATTATGTTATGACGAGAGGTTCGCTGTTTTAAAATGACTTTCGTTATTTGCACAGTATTATCTTTGTAGTTATACACTAAATAAGAAAGAAGTACCGATAAAAAGTTTAGGATCTAAGAGAAAGTAAATGTGAAGAGGCAGTAGAAATTTTCTTAAGGACAAATTGTTGTTGTTGTTGTCGTCATGGTCTTTTTGTCATAAATTGTGTTTAGGTTAAGAATTATCTCGATCAGCTTATCCAAAACAGTAAACACTACCGCTGCTCCTACGTTCTGCCTAAATGTTCATGAACTATAGAAACAAACTGAGCAAGAATGAATAATTTTATTGAGGGCGACAAGGAAAATTGAGGGCAGTTACAATAAATGAAATGACGAGCAAGGCGACTTGATTACGTCCGAAAACAACTAATACATTATTATTTGTTCAATTTTACAATAAAATTTTCCTCACTACTTTACTGAAAGTCTGTCTTCATACTTGATGGCTTTTCTTAATCTTCATGTCTCTTTCAGAACTCGGCTGTGTTGACGATCAGGACTGCCAAGGAGCAGGTTGGATCTGCTTCCGGAACAGGTGTGACTGTGGTGACGGCTACGTTAAGCTAGACGCAGTGTGTGTTAATGTCGCACGTAAGACCGTTTTTCAGTTGGATTACAGTTGCTTTGGGCTTGCAATTCAGCACTTAATTCTTTTCATTACTTAGAGTAACAACCACTTATTTTTCACTCACATAAAACCCTTCCGTCCAAAATTTTCCTTTTTCCGTCTGTACCTTTGTTTGAAGCCAATATACAGTGCAGAAGCCATTTGTGTGCGTCACTGTTGCGGTACTTCACAACGCGGTGCCTCGGTGGTAAGTGAATCCAGTAGAAAATCGGTCACCAATAATAAAATATGTCATTATTTCAGTTCCCAAAATTTATTTTAAGACAAGCAGCACAAAACGCCCATGATATTGAGAAAGTTACAATAAATACCGTACATTTAAATATCGACATAGGCTACGAATTGGAATAAGTTAAAAAACGTCTATAAGTAGCGATCTGTGATAGGACAGTCAGGTTTCTTTCCTATCTATAGAAAAAATTCCTAAAGAAGCGGTACAAGCACTTCTATGTCTGCTTCATACAGCAGCCAGACGTGAGTACGAGACTTGAGGTAAAGCTTAGCGGGTTTTATTTTCAAGTTCACTCCTGCTAACCACAAAAAAAACCAGCATGATGTAATCTTTGGCTTGCTTGCAGAGTGTTCTACCTGTGATGTGGAAGGTAAATCACACGGACTTAAAGCTGAGCAGGTCTTTAGCTAATTCACTCAATGACTGAACTCTCAAAATAGTTTCTTCTTCTACATCAGTATTGAAACTCCTCTCTCTGCCCAAACAAATTTAAAATTATACGATTTCCTCGATTCGGTGTCTTCAAATACAACTAAGTGGATCGCCAGAAAGTAAGTTTACTTGATGTATAATTTTGTAACGAAAATGCGACACTGATTTTGAATGCTTCAGAGGAATTGCTCGCCGAGAGAAAGGCGTTTCCAGAGCTCAAACGAAATATTGGCGGCGACACGTTTGAAGCTGATCACGAGGTGGAAACAGCTGTGATACGATGTTTGGTATAGCAGATTACTTCCAAAAATTCCCCAACATTCTGGATGACAACCTTAAGCGCGAGTCTCACTAACATTACGATCCTCCTACATCAATCATATGATTTCATCTACTACGTAAGCAGACGAATATTGACACCTCCACGCATCGATTGAATAAACACTGAACTACACACACACGACTTCGCGAGCTCTCCCGATTTTTCACGTCAACGTAGGCTCGCTAAAATTACGTGCGCCTGAAGTTGGAGAATTTGTGGAATTACTCCTGCTGGAACAGATGAGAGGAACTGATATCAGCAGGGAATAGAAAAGCTTATTGTACAATTTGATAAGTGCCGGAATTGGTGCGATAACTCTGTTGGAAAGTGTGGGATGAGAACAGAGTCAATCTTGACTATTCTGGCTAGAGTCATGGATAAAAAATTCAACGTACAGTCAACATTTATCTGCCTGAACCTCAGACTATGATGGAGTAAGTTTTGTACGCCAAAATCGGTAGAAGATGAAATTTCACGTCGAATAATGGTGTATTTCTTGAACAACGCCTCTTGTTATTTAGTTACGTGCAGCCAACACTCTGGAACAGACAACGATTATCCTGGGGTGTCTCTTACTTTTCTCCCAGTCCCTTCAGTTAAATTCCGCAGTAGTACCTTCAGTTACAATAAATCCCCTCCTTTCCAGTTCCTTACTCACTGCCATCCTGTTATTCGACGCTACATAATAAATTACTTATAGCGTCGTTAAATAGATTGCAAATAAAAAGTGTCCTATAAAATTAATGTACCAATGAAGGACTTCAGCAATACAGAGATTAGTTATGTACACTTTTGTCTGTCAGTTAACAGCAGAAAGTAAAAAATTTCATGTTTCATACATCTCCAGATCTGCGAGTTAATTTGTGATGATAAGAGAAGAATTTTGTTTACATCACATATATTTTATTACAGATGGTCTTGGCAGGAAGTGCACCACAAACCGCGACTGCGCAGTGACACCTAGTGGTCAGGCAACGCGATGCTTGAATGGTGTCTGTTTGTGTGAAAGTGGCTACAGACCTACAGCAGAAATGCTGGAATGTGTTCCTGAGGGTGAGCAGAAATTGGAATAAACAAACAAGGATATAGGGACTACTTCTGAGACCCTTCGATTTTGGTAGGATAATATTAGAAAGAACTTAAAGAAACCAAATGTGAAGGTGTGGCCTGGATTTAATTCTCTCTGCACATGGTCCAGTGTTCAACAATCTCCCCGTACCTTAATAAGACCGTAATATAAACCACAATATGTGAAATAAGCACGTATGGACTCCACCCCATGGCACACTGGAATATTGGAAAATCGTGGCAAATTATGTGTTCCGGACACAAGTAAGATCATGTACACCAGTTCAGGATCCTGCACCGAAAGCAGCTAATTGTCTTCACCTGCCTCAAATTCACAAAGTTTTAAGATATGTATTTTTATGACAAAGTATCGAAAACTTCTAGGATGTAGTGGCCTCAGATAACGCAATGTCCTACAAAATTTTCATGAAAATCTTTCATTTTATTAAACTATTTTCTTAACTGAATCCTGCAACTGGGTTACTGTGCCACAAACTGGTAAACCACTGTGATAGGACTGCCTGTCCGGTAAATTTTGAAATCACTCCGCTCATACAATTTAATTTCTTGTAAATTAAGCCATATTTTAAGTCATTTATGAGTGCGTGGGCAATATCTTGTCGTATATATAAGAAATTTTGTAAATTTTATTTTATTATATTGTCCAAAACATGCACTCTACGATACATCATTTATGATATATATCAACTCCTGCATGCTGCGGCACTGAGGTGCCCTCCTCTGGGAGTCATTACAACACATGTACACAATCCAACATGCCAATCTATATTCTGCTCCTCCTCATAAGCATGACTAAAATCTTGAAAAACTAAAACACAGAAAAATGACAACCATAAATTAAATATTAAAATAAGCAACAAAAACTCGCCACAGTTGTCAGTTCTTAGGTTTTTTACAGTATGTGCAGGATGTGTACAGTCACCCCTGTCGATTCCAAATGATCTGGAAAGATTTCTCCCGTGAATGCATCAGCCTTGTTGTAGATGGCTGAATATGTATGTGTGTATATATATGAATATTATTTACCAGACATGCTTTTATGTTATATAATGTGCATATATCATTGTTAATATTTAATATCATAGTATTGTAATTTATAATTATAAGCTTTCTGCATCCTAAATGTTGTATCACAAACTGCATATGTTGGATGATATATTGAAAGACGTTTTATGTCTAAAATTTTCCTATAGCTTTAAGATATCAAGTGAAACTTTCGGAAATAAATGTTGAAGTTGCCTGCGTATTTTGACCCTCTTTCTTATTTTCAATTCTTTCTCTTTATTCTAACAAGCACTTTGTAGTCTGCACTACAAAAACCCATCTTCACAAAAATGTATATTTGTAGAAAATTGTGCTAAAGTGTACTAGTGCTACATCGATTTTAGAAGTTTAGTTTCATTAATACCCATCATTTTGCTCCGAAGTTTATGGGAGGACTGACCTAAACCTGGAATTTTTTTAATGTTTTGCTGACCGTGCATTTCAGTAGAATCTTAGGAATTAACCAACTTAATGCACAAATTCTTGTTTTATAATAAGTTTATTATATGCCTCTACATGTTTCGAGAACTATGTGCTCATCATCTGGAGGTCAAAATTGTATTATACAGCATCTGATAACATCACACCTGTAGGTGACCGTCCGGTGCTTAGGTTGTGCACGGGACTGCCACCTACAGGTGTGATGATACCAGATGCTGTATAATAAAATTTTGACCTCCTGATGATGGGAATATAGTGCTCGAAACATGTAGAGGCATATAATAAACTTATTATAAAACAAGAATTTGTGCATTAAGTTGGTTAATTACTGAGGCCGGAAGTTTTTGTACCATAACTTTGGGTTTCTTTTTAAGTTGCAGTTGTGAAAGATATCTAATAACAGACACGCTAGGAACATAGGAACATGAAGGCTGGGAGAATTCGAGATTGAAAATTTTAAATGATTTCCCGGGAGCAAGGTAGCTTAGATTACCTAAGGAAATCTATGAAATAGACATACTCGGGAAGATGAAAATTGCCCTTCTAGTCAAGAAATATTTCGCTTGTTGTGTAAGACAAAGCACATTACCGCCTCTGCTACAACCGGCCATTTTTCCTTCTTCTTAGCCAGATGAGTCTACTTCACAGTGCATTTGTGCCACTTATTAATCTCGCATCTACATTTAGGTATCTAGAGTGGTCTCTTTCTTCATTTCATGACGCTAATTACGAAGTTAAATGAAAGGAAAATTTCACAACTAGTGGCATCCAAATGCGCTGAGTATGAGAAAGGGTCTGGGAACTGGTTTGGCTACAGTAGCCAACGTACCTTCTCGCATGAAAGCTGTAGAGAAAATTCGCAGCCCTTAGAAAAAAAGCTGGGCTATCCAGAATCATTTATTTATTTTCAAACCTTCCTTTTGTATCGCAGTTCGGCTTGGTGGAATGTGTAACAAGAATGAGGACTGTTTGAACACGAGCAGCAACAGGAGAACGGAGTGCTGGCACGGAGTGTGTTCGTGCGGAGCAGGCTTCAAACCCACACCAAACAAGAAGGACTGTGTCGAAGCTTGTAAGTTTAGAAAGCACGTCAAATCTTGTAAGAATATCCCCACAATAAATCAAATACTTTCAGTGTTTAGTCTCCATTTTTCTTGTCCTTTGCAGAGCCTTCTTTCACAATTCCAAATTCCTGTTTTATGGGAACAAAAATGTATTGGCATTTAAAATATTGCATGTTTATAAGGTATGGTCAATTGTAGCTATCCTGAAAGAGAAGAATCCCGGCCACAACTTCAGGCATAAGTTTCTCAGCGAGTTTTCCTGCCAAGGTTCTACACTTATGAATCAATAAGAACAGTAGAATTGTTGAAAGACTGTTATTCCCTTGATTAAGACAAAGCACCCAGCTTTCTTATGACACCAAAAACTCGTCACTGGTTTGTGCAGTAGACTGTGATGAAAAACTTTACAGTGTCTACTTTATCTTGTCCTTGAGTACGGCAGCCTTATCGCACAAACAGTTTGCATAGCCTGGGTAACTTTGACAGCTGCCTTACGCGACACAACAATACGTTTCATTCCTTCGTTTGAAGACAGAACACGATCTATCTTTTTAACTTTGAAACAAAATAAAAAGTAGGATAGCAGATGGGCGATACCATGTAAGGCTTGTGACATCTGTGAAAAACCAAGTTTTAATGTGTGAAATTTGCGTTTTTCATATGCAGCTGCTGGACTACGGCCATTTCTTACGGAAGATAAGACAAAGGAATTGGGTGTGTGTGTGTGTGTGTGCGTCGGGGAAGGCTAATTAAATGTAACGAAAGTAATTGCGGATCAAAATCCTTATTCTGTTTAGAGGAACTGTCCATTCTACCAATTGTGTGGACGTAAAGTAACGTCATTGCTACATCTGTCCAGTCACAAAAATTATAGCTTAAAATTCCTGTGGTTTCTAGAACGATACTGGTGCCACAGTTGCAGCAGTTGATACTGGAAAGTTGCATTGCACGTGTAAATACATAGATTACTTTTTAGTCGTTTGAGGGTAAGAAATGGTGTCTTTGTTGAATATATCTTGGTAGAAAAACTTTCTCTCAGAGAAGATACAAGCCCTGCATTCACATCTTTTTTTTTTTGCGACTTTTATTTTACATTACAGATGTTAAGAAAATTTGTGATCATTGTGTCAACAAGTCGACACTTGAGACCTTGAAGTAATAAAAATTAGTTCTCAACAAATCACAGTAACATACTGGGTCACTCTATTTATCTCTACTTCTAGCTAAGGCTATTAAAAAGTTGGAATGTCTGAGAGTCAGTTTCCGTTCTGTTGACAGTTATTGGTGACGTGTGCAAAGACAATCGTGAATGCGACTTGACCAGCAATACCAGAAGATGCGACAACAATCTCTGTGTATGCAGTCCTTCCTACATTAGCTCCAGAAAGAATAACAACACTTGTCTTAAAGGTAAAGTTTTCATTCTGGTTTTGCATTGTTAGTCTTGCAGTTGGTTACAGTGTAAGGTCTTCAAAGGCACTCTGAAAACTTGCAAACCTTTGCCTTCTTATAAAGGCCTGTGTCCTGGTAGTTACTTAGTTCATACATTGAAAAATCTGTGGCACCACAGAATGAAGTTATAACACTGAATAAGCTGAAAATTTTATATTTGGAAGGGTTTCATTATATAAAACAAATTTCTTGTTTCTATAGCTGTAATAAAAGTCTGACCGAATGACGGGCGCTTTTCGTGTGATAATCATACAGATTTAATGTGACGTAACGTGCAGAGTGTTCTGGCAGACGCGTGAAAGTACGTAACGTATACAAGTTGCTGCAAAACGGATACTATGGAAATAGGGTGAGAGGGAGTCTGGCTCAAGACTGGGGGATTTGTAGGCTGTTTTGAACAGGCCAATGAAACTGCGTGTGCCATAAACTGCAGGGAACTTCTTGGTTTACTGAGAAATTACCATATTCTTAAGAAGGTTATCTATCTTTGAATTAGATTCACAGAATTCTTCGCGTTTGGAATGTACCAGGTAATTTTCTTCTGGAAATACAAAGGGCAGAATATTTATTATTATTATTATTATACAATATGTATGTCTCCTGTCACAGGCATTTCTTCCTGGTACATCTCTCGAACCAGCGGTGATCCCCACCGCTCAGGCTTCAAGCTTCACATTGCAGTACTTTCCGTATTATGTGTGATGTTCCAAGTATAGCTGTCTTTTGTAGTGAATCTATCGAGTGTTTTCC
>Ga0123352_10018846_pt1 | contig 11003 bp, 7 predicted proteins | sample TergutLab28metaG_FD_89700 | JGI IMG/M metagenome (GOLD analysis project Ga0123352, IMG submission 89700) | Labiotermes labralis P1 segment gut microbial communities from Petit-Saut dam, French Guiana - Lab288 P1 | ecosystem: Host-associated > Arthropoda: Insects > Digestive system > Gut ... | reverse complement strand
GTTGTCAGCCTTACGCACCGGCCGCCTTTACCCCCAGGAAATGCTCCTGGTACTCATTTCTGTTAGAGGCTGAGTCGACCCCAGGGCCATAGTGTGATCGGAAGGATTTTATGTCAATGAAAATTTCCAATGGCACCAGCTGGGATCGAACCAACGACCTTCCGATTTGTAGCACAGCACCTTAACCGCTGTGCTACCGCGGTCCCCCATTTATATATTTAGGCATATTAAATTTGGTACAGAAATAGAACGTAAAAGTACACACACATGACACACGATATTGAACCCGCCCAATGTTGGCAACTGAACAATTTAACGTTTAAAAGAATCTGTACGTAAGAAATAAATTCTTTACAAACTATTTATGAAGAACGGTAGTAATTCGAAAAGAAACAAAGAACCAGCTCTCTATGCGGTATGAAATCAAACTTCCAAGTACTGTTCGAAGCTGCTTGTTTTGTGTCCTACCTTGTTTTGTGACAAAATCTTCAGAGCTAAGACATCTGATTTGTTCTGGACCAGAATTACTTCTGTAAGAAACGAATCCTTTCAAATGTTTCGAAATATTTCTTGGACGGTGGATACTCCCTTTGATAGGCCTTTAGTTATATACAAATCACTACTTCATGAGGAAAAGAAACTTGCACCCATACAATCAGACGGACGGAGGCAGAGGATTTACTTTTTGATATCACTTTCATATTCATGCTTGTTTGTCGAGGCAGCTTATAAGTTGAAGGCGCTTGGTATAGGGTTTTGATGGGCATGTTTGGATCTGAGAAACAGGATGCGAGATAATTACCTAACGAAGAAATTCTTGGACTGTCCGACCAGGACCATTAAGGACTACGCTCCTCCGGAAGTCGTTAACTAAACACCATTCACCACGGCGTCATATACCAGAAGATTAAATGTCCAACATTTTAAAACTGTTGTTTGTACTCTTCACCAAAACGTCGTCTTCTTGTACGACAGCTACAAGCTGCTGTGGTCTTCTCAATTTGCCGTTTTATAAAAGTCTTTGTAGACGTTTGGCAGGTCTCCTGGGACGAACAAGGAGCCCACTGCGAATGTACTAAACAAGAAAAAGTATACCTACATCAGTGTCCTGGGAGGGATTCGAAGTCACAGCTCCAGTGTCCTTGGGGTTTACAAAGAACAGTCCTTCGACCACGCAGCCAAAATGTTCGGCCCAAGGATGAAAAAGATGAGAGTGGTGGCGCGTGCAACACGTATGGGAGATCTGACTAACGGCGTAACACTTCTGGCCTGAAGACATGAATAAAAGAGGGAAACTTACAAATATTAAGGAGAACACAAAATGAATGTCAAGAGAAGAACCTGTCAAGATGTACGACTATACTGGATTCACTTGAGCCAGGACGGCTGTTTCTTGCAAAAGCGTTTACATACTAGGCGGAGACCAGTCGAGGATTTGTTGAGGTCTCAAGCACCCTGCTACATGGACTTGCTTCAGAGCTTTATTTAGTTCACACAACTGAGGAAAACAAAAAAGGATCACGCAGATTACTTGCTCTTCTACTATCAGATACTCCGAACACCGAGTGCAAATGACTTACGTGCTCATTGTTAGATAATTTAACGCCGTCTTGTCGACTACACAAGTTGAACTTCGAGGAAGTTTGAGAGTGAATGGCGAATAAGAATGCATGTGGAAGGAAGTGGGTGTAGATTTATAAGGCGTTTTTGGAGGGGCTGAAAATACTGCGAAACGGATTAAGAAAAGACGGTCGCCGGGCCGAGAAATCATAAAGACTTGAACATGAGGAAAGTTTCCAAACGGCGTCACAAAACTCCAAACGCGCTAATAGTACCTTAGGATTATCTTTTATGTTGGCCGACACACAGAATGACTGACATCGTATCATATGTTAGGGTAATCGATGTCATTCTGTCTGTAAATCAGGAAAGAAATGACGACGTATGACGGTGTTTTGGGTGTAACATAATGTAGTGTCAAAGTTCCAGAAGAACTTACATTCTCTATATCCAGGATAGAATAGACACTACCTATTACCGCGGAGAATCTTTTTAATATTATCTTCCAACTTACGCCCAGCTCTCTTGACGCATTCACTTCCGCCCCAATATATGCAATCCCCGTTCTAGTATTTCCTCATAATATGATAAACCTATTAATATCTAAGACGTCTGTAGCTATTACTATCCCTTTCGTTCCGTTTATATGTGATTATTATACGTATCAATGAAACATACAAACAGTCACTACTTTCCTTTTTTTTTTTTTCGCGTGGGCCGATACGTAATACAGAGTTCAACCGTTTCTCTGGCTTTGTGCTTATCTCTTTTCTTATTATTCTCTCGTGAACGAAGACAGACAGGCTGACAGACATTATTTCCTGTACTTATCTAGTAAAGGATGAGATATCCCATTTCCTGTACTTGTCCTTTACAGGTAGATAGGGTTTATCGTTGTTTTTAGGCCTCAGTTCGTACCTCAGACAGAGCACAGTCTTTCTCCATTACTACGACAAGTGACATGAACGCACACGTGGTCTTCATGTAAACTGTCTATTATTTTGCCCGACTCTAACCATAACTGGAATACGTCATGACATTCTACTGAAAATCATAAATATAAAATGTGACGTGTTTTTTTTTCGGTGGGAGGCGCTCGGCTCCATGTGGACGTACAGACGGACGTACATAAGGACATAACGAGGCTATCAATCACTTTTCGCTTTGTTAAAAAGTCTGAAATATAGTAAATTCCCAGCTTTTCAGGACAGGAAAATTCATGCTTACCGTCACAGAAACAAGGACTTCCAAAAATGACACAGAAATATTTTGACTGTATGGCACAGTGTTATTTCGATACACTTGATTCAAAACGTCGTTAACTATGACCTAATGACAAGGCCGAAGAATGATGATTGTCTTTTTATTGCAAGAAAAAGAAAAAAAGGAATAGATCATGTAGCGCTCACAACAAATATTAGGTGACAAAATTTAAATAAATGGCACATGCTCACAACGTACATATTGCGAAATGTCATTAATCTCTCCACAAATTGTATGCCTCTCTACTCAGTTACGAAAGCATAACTCGGACCTCGTTTTCTTCTGTGAGGTTCCAGCTTAGCTCGTCTTCGCTTAGACTCGCACCAACCCTACATCAGAAACATAAACAGCAGCTTGAGTTTTAAAATTCTGTTGTCGTTCGGTACCCGTGCAGTGACTCACTCACAGTCACTCATACGTGCGCCAGGCATTTAGCATTTACTGTCGAAAATAAGCTGTAGTTATGAAGCAATCGAGTGGTGTCTTGCTCGACCCTGGACAAAGACTTTGACCTTGACAGCGCGGGTAATGTCCTTATTTCCACGCTAGCAGTGAGAAGAAAACAGGAATATTCTGTCATAAACGTCATTATCACAGCATCTATCATTTGCCACTGTTCGCCATGTGTTAGGCGTTCAGTCTGTACCAAGCTATAATCAGGCAGATCACAAAAATTATTAATATGGACGCGCAAGACGCAGCTGCACTTCAGCCGAAACACGTCGGTAACTTATCATAAACACCCAAGTTTCGAAGCCTCCGTCAAGGACAAAGTCAACCACTTTACATACACGTATGTTTCGGCCGGAACCGTAGTCCCTAGCCTTGCAGATTGAGAGCTGTATCAGCAAAGCAGCAGCACCACTTATTCCATAAGCTGCCTTTCAAGAACCTTTCAACTGCATGGAATGAAGGCCTATTATCAGTAAAGTAGTGACTATCCCTGGAGGGTTTTAATGTATAAAAATATCGGTCAATGAAAGGCTTGTCTCTGTAAATTGTCGGACAGTCACACTGCAAATTCAGCTGGTTTTTCGATATGGCAGTGTATTTGATTAAGTCCAAAGTTTCAGCTTTGGCTGTCGAGATATGGTGGGAATTATGCCCTACATCTTCTGTTTCACTTCCGGAATGTGACGCTCTGTATTTCGGTACATATGTATCTACGTTCTGGAGGAACTTGCTACCACATTTTCGCGATGGACTGTACCGATGACGGTAGAAACTTCCTTTAAAGCATCACTACATCAGTTATTTTACTGAGCTATCAGCCGTGCCGTTACACGATATGTAACATTATTATTAATCATAAAACTTAACACTAAACAAACACATTATTAAAGAGATTTTCAGCTCCATCTCCTTATCGAAGAAGCTCCAGCTTAGAAGATGTTTATGCTACGATATTCATGTCTCGTTATTCCACGAGAACGCACAAAGTTTGGGTGTCCTTGTAAATGCATTCCACACTTCCTGAAAGTGCGCCATTTTGTCGATAATCGAAACAAATAATTTGTCTGAATCCTAAAAATAGCTGAAGTGCAAAACTCTTAACTAGCTTCTTCAGCGCTTCGTAGTGATGATGCCAATGCTGCTTCTGATGATAATGATGATGATGACGACGACGACGACGACAACAACGACAACAACAACAACAACAACAACAACAACAACAACAACAACAACAACAGCCAGAGGCTTGGTTATGTGTTGTTGAAATGTGAATGTAGTCTTGAGCTACAATTATAATTTTAATTAATTATTATCAACTATAATTTTAGTATATAAAGAAAATTATCTAGTGGCGGGGGGGCAGATCAAGTGAGAAACGCAACGAAATGTGTACATGCAAAAGTAAATGAGAGTAAAGTAATGCATTTTTAAGAAAGCGTTCTCAGTCTACACCACACATTGTTATTGTATCATCATCTTCGTCGTCGTCACAGTCGTCAGCATCGTAATCATCCACAGTAATCAGCTTATGTACTTGATGTTCGTTGACTCTTGGGAACTATTAATCATCAAACGGATCAGACAGCACTCTTTGGGTTCTGCAGCGGTGAAATACTGAAAGTTGACACGTTTGTTAGGATAGTTTTGGCTCCAGTTGTGGCTAAAGTAAGAACTGAAATACATGGTGGCTGAACTCTGAAGTACACAATCTGATCAATACCCACCGTGAAAGCCTACAAAAGACCCACGTTACCAAAAAAACAATTGGTTATGACACATATTAAATAAATTATTTTCGTGCGTATGTGAAACGTGTTATTGAAGTAATCAGTTATATACAGCAAAATATGCACATAAAGTGTATAAAATTATAAATTATCCGTAAACATGAACTCTTCTACATGTTTCAGAGATAAAATCTTCATCCTCAGGGAGACGTCAATTCAAAGGAATATATAATATTAATATACGAAATTTACGTACTCTGTTTTAAAATTTTATATTAGTAGTTACAAAGATAATAATGTGGATACAAATTGATCACTATAATCATTTATCTACCCAAGCCTATGCAAATTTTGTTTCAGTGTTGTCCTATTAAATTCTCCATAACATTAAATATCTTGCATTTCTTATGCAATTTAAGCACACAAAATAATACAGGCACTGAAAGAATAACACCAAAAGAGTAACTATAATTGAGGCAAATAGACACAGAACACTATTCAGTGGCCTAAAACTAAAATACAGCGGCTTCAGCAGTGCTTAAGTTTGTGAAGTGATTCATCTGAAATGTCTCAATAACAGATTTTTCAATTTCTACTTTCGAAACTGAGCTCCGATATTGTTTGTTGTAATAAACAGTAATTTCATGTCCGGGTACTTGCAAGGGAAAATCGCGTTCCTTAAGAGTAATAAATCCTTTCTTCTTGGGTAACCAAGTGTGCACAGATCTTGGGAAGAGACGGAGAGGAAGATATATTCTTCCTCCGAGTAACGACTCTCTCTACTGGCTGGCCATCATAAGTGACAAACGATTCTGCTGAGGAAAAGAAATGCAGTATGATACAATATAAAAGGTGAAATAAATAAGACTCCCATATTAAGGAGGATAGTACTGTATCTGATGAAAATTGGTGGGTCCAGAGATGGTGTTCCGTGGCCCTTCCGAGCATGGAACCACGTTTGTCCGGGTGGTAGACAGTAAATTGGCACCGATGAGGCAGCTACAGTAAATATCTGCACGAAGAGGAATTAAACGTTGTCAATTTGTTGTACGACTGCAACAGCAGATCCTGAGCGTACAAGTTCTATGCCCAGAATAATCTCCTGTTCAATGGCTACCGCGGATCTTTTCTTGGGGTCGCAGTTACGAATATACGGAGGGGAAAACTCTACTTCACTATACGTCTTACTTTTTACCTAGCCGTCTAGGAGCAACAACGGAAGAAAGTACGTAGACATAGGTGTAGATGGAACTGAAATATAAAACTGCCTGATATTTGAGGTGTCTAGGGCAATGAAGTTTAGATTGTAGTCTAGTCGGCTGTGGTAAAGTGCATTCTCGTAGACGCTTAGAACTTACCACTGAACTTGGTGTCATCTTCTGTGCAGAAAATTCTACCCTCAATTAACTACCAAAATGGATCATTTAGAACAAAGGTGTAGAAAACATGGACTGTATTTATTAATCATACAGACTGTGGATAGAAAATAATCGAAAATTTTACCACCATTTAACATCTGACACAGATACTTTTGGTTCGTAACCAACAAAAGAGAGTCCTCTCTTAACCCGTGCACGAGACGGCCACCTATAGGTGTGATGATACCAGAAGCTGTGTAATGCAATTTTGACCTCCTGATGATGAGCACATGTACTCGAAACATGTAGAGGCATGAAATAAAACTTATTGTGAAACAAATTTTGTGCATCAAGTTGGTTAAATACTGAGATGCAGGGTCAGCAAAACGCCAAAAAATACACGTATTCAGTCTAACACAACACGGTTTTATTTTAATTCAATTAGTTACACTTAGTGTGCCCTACATGTTCCGGCCTGTACTTACATTCGTAGCAAGAAGGAATGAAAATCTGTTCTACTAAATAAAATAATGGCACTGATTCATATAACAGATATCGAGACGTCTGTTAATGCAACTGCGAGATACAAGAGTTTACGACCTTAAGAAAACGTGTCTGATATCAAACGTTTGTATCGTAAGGTGATGACATCTTTTTGAAATTAAACTGTGTTGTCAAGGCAAAGAAATATTAGATATTCGGAGGGCCGTGTATCGTGATATATTCTTATAATAAAAACCAACGAGATGCACTATTACTCAAATTTATTTTTGTATAGAACTCTACATGTTTCGGACAGGTTTACTGTCCATCATCAGGAGTATAGTACTGTATACACAGCAATTGGTATTTGTCATACAGGTTATGCGCCTGTCTGGTAGCGAGATCAGGATGGAACTCTTTCCAACCTGATCTCGCTAGCAGACAGTCAACATAACTAACATGACAAATACCTATTGCTGTGTATACAGTACTATACTCCTGATGATGGACAGTAAACCTGTCCGAAACATGTAGAGTTCTATACAAAAATAAATTTAATAGTGCACCTCGTTGGTTTTTACTAAAAGAAAGAAATGTTTGTCAGATACATAACAGAACAGCACGAATAATTAAGATACGCCTAAGGTTTATGAAAAAGGCGCTACGTTAATCTCTTCTCGCCGCCATGGCGTGCTGCCTACGTGTAAGCAGGTATACGGACATATTCACTTTAGATTCCACACTTTAATATTATCCTCAAATCTAGTCCTGTTGTTTCCCCAAATAAGTCTCTCTTTCTCGCGTGTATTTATAATTTTCCCATTGCTGTTCATCAATACTAATGTGAAGGAATGCACTTCATTCAATACAAAACTTATTTATGTAATCAGTTTCTAAAAGTCACGTGTTTCTGCAAAACAGTAGTTTAAGTCATTAACAGTCTTTCTGCACAAATAAACATACACGCATTCAGTTCCTTTAGTTGAAAAGGCCTTGGACCTGAACCAACGTCACAGATGGGCTTTGAATGAAATATTACAAATTAAGGAAAATTTTGTTTTGTACCTTAAGAATTGTGCATAAGGCTAAAATCAAAATCAAAATTATATATTACGTATTTTTTCATATTAGTCAAAAAGGGATAATTGTTTATATGTCAAAAACTTCAAAAAGTTACCAAAATTGGGTCCCAGGGCAATACCGTCTTCTCGATTTTACATCGCGATATTTTTAATGGTTTCGTAGTGTTCATAATTTATGAAGAAAATTTAATTTACATACTAATATTTCAAGCAAAAGCCATTTGTAATATAGACCTGATACAAAATGTAATACTTCCATATGTACTTGTATAAATAGCACAATGATGGATTAAGAATCGAAGATTGCAGCCCGTACAGATGTTGAGCGGAACATTACTCTGTACAGTGCACCACACACTACGCGCCATACGGTTACTCTAAATGTAATAACAATTGTCACAGGACATATAATAAAATTCTAAGGCAATAATTTTTTGCCGCATTCTTCTATGTACTGCTGCTCAGGTTACTTAAACGATAACAATAAAAGAAGAATAAAAACCAACTAGATGCTACTTATTATTTTATTGTACTTCTTATAGGCTCAACATGTTTCGGGCATTACTATGCCCATCATCAGGGTCTCGCGACTATAATGTTGATTACCACATTGGTCGTTTCGTTCTTGGTTTGCTGTATGTTGGAGGTTAGGTGCGGTTAGGCTGGAGTGGTGTCCGGGCTGTCACTGGCTGACCTTATATATGCTGTTCTACTTAATTCCTTATAAACGCTAGTGCAATTCTTAAACAGACCTGGACAGGCCCTGAGGGTTCCAAGAGGTGGAAGTTCTGAGGATTTCGAGACAGAAGGCACATGAAGGTGGCACTGGCCGCCTTTAGCCCACAGGAGATATCCCTGGTACTCATTTTTAAGGGACTTCTTCGATCTCAGGGCCATAGTGCCGCCGTAAAGATTAAATCATTGAAAAATCTCAATGACTCCATTGGGAATCGATTCAGTGACTTTTCGGCTTGTTGCGTAATAAGTCAATTGGTCCCTGCGTACCCTCTAGTTCACTGGAAACACCTTAAAATTCACATTCTTTGTACATTGCTATATTTTTCCCAGTCTCCAACACTGAATATTTTCCATTCGAGGCATGTCAGTTTTGATTCGAATATAAAGGACAGTTATGGAAACTGTTTGACAGTGAGTGTGTGCGTAGCTACAAAGTGAAGCTCAGACAGGGAAACTGTAACTAATAGTAAGGTGGCCATGCTACATCACACGGTGCATCAAACTGTAACCGTCAGTTACCGCAGCACAGCACGTAACAACCGAACGTTCCAGCATAACACATTCACGCGGAACAACAATCATTAAATCCTGAGTCAAACACAAATTACAATTAGCCAGCTCGGAATATCGTAAGTTGCCATCTATACGTCACAGTACGAGTGTTCAAAAGTGTAAAGAAAGCACAACCCTAACATTAAGACACTAAGCTGCATTCGTACATTTAAATTATGAAAATGGTAATGTATCATACATAATTTATACGGCAATACTTACGGATAACTAACAGATGTGTCATACTGATTAGGGTCTAGAATAAACACCGTACTACTTTTGGTACTCATGATTAGTTCCGCGGTAGGTTACAGAGAAGTTAGATGTTTTCCTTATTACTATCACAAATACAGTACCTATCATTTGAAACAGTGTACAGTAAAGTAGTCCCGTTACAGGCCTGGAGTGACCCAGAGGGTTCCAAGAAGTTAAGGTTCCCTGATTTCGTGACAGCGGCACAGGATAGTGGTAAGGTTGTCAGCTTTAGGCACGACCGCCTTTACCCCCAGGAAATACTCCTGGTACTCATTTCAATTAGAGGATGAGTTGACCCCAGGACCATAGTGCGATCGGAAAGATTTCATGTTAATAAAAAATTCCAATGACATCAGCTGGGATCGAACCAATGACCTTCCGATTTGTAGCACAGCACCTTAACCACTGTGTCACCGCGGTTCCAATTTTAAACAGGCTATAGCATTCAAATGAAGATATTATAGTACAGCCATGTAGTTGAAAACTGGGATAGAAATTAGGACAAACATCAAGATTTCGACCGCAGTATTTGCGAATTATGTTAACGGACAAGGTTGCTGTAGATAGGTTGAAGTACTGAGTAAATATTATAACAGCTTTCGGTGTTGTTTATTAGGTTTGCGTTACGAAAACGCATACTGAGAGAAAACAACGTCTTCAGTACATAAATGACGAAACAGACTGGACAATAGCCTAACATTTGTTTACCTATGTTGTTCATAACATACGTTTGTAGTTACATCACGAGAGAGACTAGCAAGTCACACAGCAAATACAGGCCGATATTGGACTTGAAACGATTTGATGGTTCGTTGGTTGGGTGTTTACCTTCGGCAAAGGAATTTTATGAAACACTCTTATAAATATAATAACTAGCATGAGTGTTGAAGTGACTTTATGTATTTGAACTTAAAACTATGCTACGAGACGCAACACATGTGACTGAAGGAATTCAGGATATTTGAAAAATGGGCATCGATGAGTTTTAAATTACGTTCATAAGACAGACGGACATCTCTGCTTATAGTCACTCCTATTCGCATTTATGACGTCACCATTCGCATGTGTTGAGAAGAAACTACGCTAACCATGAGTTTCGTCATCCCCGTTGTGTTCTATGAAATAACTAACGTACAGTGCGTGTACTGGTCTGACACAGCTATATTTATTGGTGGAATATAAAGTATTTTCTACATAAGGTACAACTACATGTTTCGGCGCTTGAAAATGGCCATCTTCAGGTTGTACATGAAATACTTATTAAGCAGTTATACAAAACATATATGAGCTGTTTATATGGGGTAGGGAGGGGGTAAAGTTGGCACAAGATCTGATTTATGTAAAACAGCAAGATACTGCCAACAACTAGAGTAAGTTTATAAACCTAAATTTATAGCCACAGATGCTATATATATATTATTGTACAGTGTATATTTTATACTTTAGTGTAATTACACAGCACACATAGACATAATATGATACCTACCATAGATTTAACTATAATGAGCTTAGACATAGCTTGGTAACAGCAT
>Ga0123352_10018841_pt1 | contig 11005 bp, 6 predicted proteins | sample TergutLab28metaG_FD_89700 | JGI IMG/M metagenome (GOLD analysis project Ga0123352, IMG submission 89700) | Labiotermes labralis P1 segment gut microbial communities from Petit-Saut dam, French Guiana - Lab288 P1 | ecosystem: Host-associated > Arthropoda: Insects > Digestive system > Gut ... | reverse complement strand
GTACGGCACACACCATAGATCGACAGCGATAGGGTACGGCACACACCATAGATCGACAGCGATAAGGTACGGCACACACCATAGACTGACAGTGACAGGTTACGGCACACACCGTAGACTGACAGTGACAGGTTACGGCACACACCATAGATCGACAGCAATAGGGTACGGCACACACCATAGATCGACAGCGATAGGGTACGGCACACACCATAGACCGACAGTGACAGGTTACGGCACACACCATAGATCGACAGCGATAGGTTACGGCACACACCATAGATAGCAGCGATAGGGTACGGCACACACCATAGATCGACAGCGATAGGGTACGGCACACACCATAGACTGACAGTGACAGGTTACGGCACACACCATAGATCGACAGCGATAGGGTACGGCACACACCATAGAACGACAGCGATAAGGTACGGCACACACCATAGACTGACAGTGACAGGTTACGGCACACACCATAGATCGACAGCGATAGGTTACGGCACACACCATAGACTGACAGTGACAGGTTACGGCACACATCATACATCGACAGCGATAGGGTAAGGCACACACTTTAGACTGACAGCGACAGGGTACGGCACACACCATAGATCGACAGTGACAGGGTACGGCACACACCATAGACCGACAGCGATAGGTATGGCACACACCATAGACCGACAGTGACAGGGTACGGCACACACCATAGATCGAAAGCGATTGGCATGTCTAATAGGCAAGCGTAAAAAGAAAATTGCGATTTTCATAGCTAACGAGTTTGTAGGTAGCTATGTGATATTCCGGGAGGCAGAGATTTTTACGGCTTTCCTTCTTGAACAAAAATTAAAGAATTTGGGTTTAATTCAAAACTTTGCAATTATTATTACATTGAATAAAATTACCAATTATATAAAGAACGAGCTGGCTGCATGTCGTGTGTATCAAGCATACGTCAGACAAATGAAATTGTGTGGCCTGGCTGCAGTGTAGTGAGGTAGAAACTGATAATTCTAACAGATCTTATATTTAATAGATCCTTTTATCTTCGCAGATCGAATCGGTGTTTATTTTCTGACATCCCCATAAATACGGGGGTTTTGTTCGGGAAGTTTCCCGCGTTTTATGAAATTCACAACGGCTTGTCCTGAGAATTTGTCCCCAAAACCACTGAAATTTGTGCAAGTTTTCAATTAATTTTTTTTAAAATTTATCTTATTGACCAAAATTAACCGAACACTCGTTATTAACTCACCCTCTAAAAAAGACCCTTTCCTGCTCTAGTAAGAGCACTTGGTGCCTTTAGCCAATTTCGAAAAAAAAATTACAGTTCTTTACCAGTAAGAGGTACGGATACAACACCAGCTGGTAAGCAGGTCCGCTCCACTACCACCTTGCCCAATGGATTTATTATTATCTCGTGTATGGAATACTCTATTCCTAACAACAATTGATAACACTCTGATCGCCCAACAAAGCATCTGAATTTTGATTCAAGACAAAACCAGGGGCTGTTCGCTTTTACCCCTGGGACCAACCCTACACCAGCCCGAAGCATAAACCTCGCCCTTCCTGTTACCGGCGCTGAACACTGATGATGCTGGGGAAATGGGGGAATTACCGCAGGGATATCCCAAGGAGCGTATTGGAGTTCCACATTGTCGTGATCCATGCAAGGGGTACTGCAACATCTTAACCTTTTGGCGCCGGAATTATTTTTTTAAATTTTAGCACATCCTGTATATAAAATGTGAATAATACGGGAACCAAATACGTTAGAATTATGAAACAAACAGCATTTTGAAGAATAAAAAAGGAGAGTATATACCATGTTTAAAATATTCCGTACCTATATTTGTTGAATAAATATATAAAATGCAACTTTAGAGGTTAGCGGTGCGGTACGACCACTATAGTTGACGTTAGGCGTCAAAAGGTTAAGGTAAATACCATTATTTACTGCATCGTGGTTTTTTATTTGTGGTTCCGTGCATCGTAATTTTAGGTTGAAGAAATCCAAAGAGATGCAGCAGTATGCAGAAATTTATTTACTGCTAAATTACTCTAGCTGTTTCGGGCGTCCATCACGCCCATCATCAGGAGTACATAAAACTGCAGTTGCAGCCTCTGGTACAGATCATACTATCTGGGGAGCAAGTTCTTTAAATGTATTTATTTGATTTCAAGAAGCTTGCTCCCCAGATAGTATGATCTGTACCAGAGGCTGCAACTACAGTTGTATGTAATCCTGATGATGGAGGCGATGGACGCCCGAAACATGTAAAGTAATTTAGCAGTAAATAAATATCTTCATACAGTTGCATCTCTTTGGATTTCTTCAACCTTGCATCATGGTACTCGCTGATTATTCCTTCACGTCAAATGTAAACAGGAATTTAACTAAATGTCTCCTGTTTCGCAGCAAATTTTACTGACCACCACAAAACAAATGAACGTCGAAGGATTTTGATTGACGTCTAAAAATTTAAAACTGGGATTTGAGTTTCTCAAGTTGGTGCTCATGAAGATTTGTACCCGCTCTGATATGACGATAAGTATTCTGGTAGAGAAGTACCAGTGTTGCAGGGGATCTTTTGACACTTATCTTTAGGACTGAGACTGACTCGTCTTCTGACGATTCAGACGACCCGCCTGCCACCGTCGATAGGGAATTTGTTTGTAGGATCAGCAAAATTATCACGCCGATTTACTAAAAAAAAATCACTTCTTTCTTTTGGTATCATAATTGAAATTAAACCAACTTGTCAATAAGAAAATACACGTTGGGTCATTTCCTACTTGGCCGGACAGCACGGCTGGACACTTCGCCAGCTTTGCGTCGAATGTCGCCTGTCAGGAAGTGTGAGAGTCAGATAAGGGACGTATAAAATGCGTCCCAGTGATAACAACTTTTAGAAAGTCTAATAAAAATTCATCAGTGCTGAAGCATGTGCTGTAATATTGCCTTCCTTACTCAATAAAGTGAGCGCAACTGCGGAACACGTTGTTAGCACTCTGGAGTTCCTTCCCAGAAGGTGCTGAAACTTCACAGCAGATGTTGTTCCTTAGTTCGTCCAGAGTGTGGGATTTTGTTTCACAATTTATTCTTCAAATCATTAATTACCATTGCCTCATTGACCATGTACTATATACTTTGTTTAGTTGGAGGTGGTTTCCTTAAAATATTATACTGAAATTTTCTGAAACCTTTTGCACCAAATCCATATTTTGAAATAGAGTTGAAACAAACACACACTGAGGCATGTTCTTACAGCACTGACTAGTTGACTGAAAAATGCCTTATTGGAAGAGGAGAAACGCAGTGATTCGTAACAGAATCCTCCTATCATCGACAAACTAACCTCACAATCCATCGAGCGCGACATGTAAATTTCGTAGCACTGAGAGAGTTTTTTGAGATCTGCTTAACCCTTTAAACACCCAGTTAAATCCCATCTGTCATTTAGTGACGTTGTTAGGAGCTCACCCTATACTCCACATTAGCAGGATAAGGGTTAATTCGCTGCCGTCTTTGGTTCTTGTTTTCATATAATTTAACTCTTTGTGTCTTTCATCTGGTGCGGAAGTTTAAAAGACAAATTGTGTAAAATTCCCCACAGCAATGAAGAACTACAGAACTACTTCCGTCACAAGATGTCAAAAACCTCCGCGGTTGAACTCAAGAGAGGTAACCAGGTATTCTGCTTGAATGCCCAGTATTTTCCTTCAGAAGGACAGTATTTTCATTACCTGCTGTGAGTCTGGTGAGTATTTATTAGCGTTTATAAAGTTTATCATCACTGGGATACTTTGTGTGCCACCCTTCACCGGCTTTTATCTCTCCCGACATGCGTCATGGAACGCAGTGCTGGCGTATCGTCCGGACGCCGTTCTTGGTCAAGCAGGAAATGTTCTATAGTTTATTTGCCATCTGGGATGTGACACGTTTGGTCTGGTACGTCGTCACATAGACTATATCTGTGATTTTTCGTATTACTACGTTATTTCATGTCTGCAAGTCGAATTTACAATAATATACACTCTTTTGCACTACTGGGTCGTGACACCTATTTTTATCATAGTTTGTATGACGTATGTTTCTTAAATTATTGGTGTTTTGCTATAAAAAAAAACTTGCGAGGACGCTGGAAGTCCCTGGAGTTTAGACACAGAGGTGAGGTATTGGAGTAAATGTTCATTTTCTCTCCTCACATATATTTGCCGTGGATCGGAAATACCCACATACAGTATCAGAATAAGAAACGGTGTGAGCACAGAAGATCACAAAGTCCATATGTGTGTGTGTGTGTGTTTGTGTTTTATTCCTTAGATTCGAGATATTTTAGCTGATATTTGCTGCAGATTATTCTCAACTGTGCAAAGGCTAAATGTTTATCTTATTACTAGAAATTAATTAAAAGGCCATATTCAGTTTTTTTTTGTATTTAAGGCAAATCTCCAGCTTTCTCGAACACATACTGAAATTGTTAAAAACACGTAAACTGTAGGTCAATTTGCTGAGAGCAGCTGAATATTCCGCTTTGTAGCAAAATGAATCCTGAAGCTAAAAATTTGTAACTTTTGAAAGCATCGCAGTGTAACGTACTTGAGAGCCAAAGGCCTCCTGTCAGGAAATTGCGTTTCACCTGGCATTATGAAGGTGCAGTTGTCTTAGCAGTGACTATAAATTGATGAAACTTTGGAGATACCCGCTGCTTTCTTCTTCAGGATACATTAAATTATCCTCAGGAATCAAGCAATCTCTTCTGTCGGAACATCGGTATATTTGTACCACACTACGTGATATCATATTTCAGACCATAGAAACCTTCAAGAATTCGTGTTATTTGTTACCTGGTCAGTAAGGTACTATTTTCCTTCGACAACGTTTATAAATACGTCAGGAGTAATTAAAGAAAATTGGATTTGTTGATGTGTGTGGGGGGGAGGGGGGTGGAATATTGTGCCGGGCCCTTCGTCTGTTGGCTCTCATATTATGAAGACAATTCCAGAGAGAGGACGGGAGAAGGCGTGTTTGCAGAGCAGCGTAGGGGAGAGCGAAAATGGACCTCCCGGTGGTGAGGGTGCAGGAACATAATAATGATGATTTAGTACAGTATCTACTGTCTATGAAGCAATAGCAGAGGATGGGGGCGGATGTTAAGAAAGGTGTGGCCACTCCGTTGTTATAAAGGATTCGAAACCAAACAAAGAAAGAGTAGCGAAGTCTGTTGTTGAACTTCGCACAATACGATACTCAATTGGTTTTTGATTTATGTATTGCTATACTTTGATTTATATTTACCTGCCTTAGATACAGGATACAGTTGACTGCTGATGATATACTATAGAGACCATACTCAGATATTTCGATCCCGGTATTTATAGTTTAAACATGCTGAAGGCAAGTGTTTATTAAACTTATTTTTCTTCAGTTTATAAGCTATTCTGGGAACAAACCTGTTGCCATATTTTAGCATAATTCTGTGCAGTGATATTTCAAATGTAGTTTCTGGAATAAAAAATAATCTGCATTTGATCATAATTTACAATTTATTCTCATACACCATTGTCAGTTTTTGCCATCATCGACATTAACCTTTAGGCGCCGGAATTATTTTTTTTTAATTTTAGCACACCCTGTATATAAAATGTGAATAATACAGGAACCAAATATGTTAGAATTATGAAACAAACTGCATTTTGAATAGAAAAAGACGGAGATTATATACCGTGTTTAAAATATTCAGTACCTATATTTGTTGAATAAATATATAAAATGAAACTTTAGAGTTTAGCGGTGCAGTACGACCACTATATTTGACATTAGGCGTCAAAAGGTTAAGACGGTTCACCAAGTAAGGTGTCACAATAATTTGTCAGAAATAAAATATAAACATAATACGCAACAATAATGTGTGTTAACTGTATTGTAACACAGCGACAGGCGACGTTACAAAAATAAAATTTTGCAACGTTTTGGAATGTGACAAATAAACAAGAAAAAATAGAAAGAGTAACTCATCGACACTTAAAGAATGAAGCTTCTTGAAGTGACAACAACTTTAGGGCTCCGTTCTCTGATATGTGACACTGCATCATTGTGCACCCGCATGTCCTCATGGTCAAGATTCGAAAATGTCCAAGAAATATAAAAAAAACATATATTTTGGCGAATTTGATGTTTTTTGCACCGTGTATTGTGATATAGTTATATAGTATAAACAAACAAAACATATATTTTTTTAAATTCATATTTTAATTCTTATAATTTTTTATGTCTTCCACATGATTCGAAACCGAGAGTTCATCTTCAGGAAGACGGTCATATATACAGTTACGGTACGGAAAGTTGAACATGCAGTGGTATAAGCAGTCTTGCAGGTAGAAGAGTGTATTCGACACATGTAGAGGGCTTCAAATTTTAAAAAATTTAATTTTTAATTTTGAAAAGGTCCATTTTGTTGGTTTATATTTCATAATATGTTTTGGCTTTTCGTCGTAATTCGCCTGTTAATGACAAGAGCATTAGGTTGCCACGGACCGTCCAGATTTTTACTAATAATTGTCCAACGAGATGCAACACAAAGCAGTCTATTTAATATTCTGCAAGTTCACTCTACATGTTTCGGGTGTCAACCACACCCATCATCAGGAGTATACAAAACTGTAACTACAGCCTCCGGTACTGCAGGTAGCTGCACAAAAAATATGACCTGTACGGGAGGCTATAGTTACAGTTTTGTGTACTCCTGATGATGGGTGTCGTTGACATCCGAAACATGTACAGTGAGCTTGCAGAATAATAAATAGACTGCTTTGTGTTGCAACTCGTTGGACAATTATCAATATAGATCAACTATGCACGGAACCGTAAACACAAAAGTCCGGATTTGATTAACCCGTGACACTGCGTCATATGCCAGAAAGCGCGTCGCTGCCAGAACCCCAAAACCGACGGAATATCGTCGACGTAAACAGAGAAATGCTGGTGAGTTGTTAGTAATTCTGTTTCATGTCCGGGAGGTAGGAGTTTCCAGTCTTGGTAAGACGGGGCTGATCTGACAGAGGTTTCTAATACTTTCCTTCGGTTAATCTAGACAAACACCAGGCGTCAACCGAAATGTGTTCTGTGCCGAGAAAACTAGTCCGGTTCAGAACATTCACGCATAATTCACACGTAATTCGCAACTAGCCAACACACTAATAAACTCACATAAATACACTAACTTACCACCGACGTTTAAGGAACTCCATAAGTCACAGTATTATCTTAGAGGCATTAGTTTCCTAACTAATCCATAAAGACCGCACTTCATGTGATAAACAGAAAACGAATTCCGACGTTTATCAGGGCCCGCTACGGGGTCAGTAAAGTATCTTTATATTTTATATATTAATATGTTCCGTCCTTGCACCCTTGGTCTACTGGCTAGCATTTTCCATAACTTTTTATGGCTCATATAGTGTATTTTTTATTTACCCTCTGTGTGCTGCATGTGTCAACAGAAATTGCGGGACACGTGTCTGTTATCAGTCGTATATTTTTAGACGTCACTCAGCTCCACAAACACATCCTCCAAAAGTACAATTAAAGACGTTTTCCTAGTGCTGGTATCGTCTTATAGCAGTGGTGCACACATTTTTAAAAAAAATCTACAAGACGCTTCAAAATTACAGACGCCAAAACAGCCACAAGAAGCAGCGTCCATACTGAAGATGCACAAACATTAGGCGCCAAGATTAGAAATTTAGTCGTCACGGTGACCCGAAACTGGGGATTTATGCATCTCTGTCTATAGCGCGTTGCCACTCTTCTGGGCCTCGATAAGTAACCTGAAAATTTTTAACTAAGTCATGGACGACAAAAGTAATTTATCGCGTAAAAACTCAATTTTTTCAACAGATCCCATACGATAGTATATGAAGGGTGAAATAGAGGTATTTCAGAGGTGCAAGATGGCGGTACGGATGACTAATTCACTTTGACGGCTACTTGCTTGTAAAACGGAAATGGACGATATCACTTGGCCAACTAAATCATTAGACAAGAAGAGTGTATTGACTACGGTTTCTAATTTCATTGCAAATGGTAGCCAGAGTTAACTGGGTAGTAATAGCTGACTTTTATGAAAGGCCTTCAAGTTTTTTGACTAGCTGAGCGACAATTAGCTTTGAGGCAAGGCTGTACTGTAAAGTGCACTAGTTTGTTTGTGGGTAAGGTGGGGTCCATGAAACACCACACTTGCTTTGTGGTACACACTAACACTAATCTGTGGACGTCACGCTAACCTCTTGTATTTACATCAAAGATTGCTCTTTAGACGCGAGAAATGATAATTCTCTTTCATTGTTTAGATTCGAAATTATAATTTTTTAAGGTTTTATCTCAACTGCATGGACCCTACAGCTAGTAGCGAAAACCCTTTGGCTTAATATTCTATTGTTAGTTCCCCAATAGCGAGCACTATTTGGTGCGTGACGTTCCCTTGAAATTCGAAAGTGATTCTCCTTAATTTGAAAGAGAGCGAACAAAAACGTGCGGGCGGTATCTTGGGTAAATGGGCTTTGTCTGCTCTGAACACCATACTGTTGTCTTACACAAGGATATACGAACGACTCTTGTTGCTGTATGTATCTGTTCATTGTATGAGACTTATTTTGGAATGCCTTTACTTCAAATTTAAGGTTTTGAATCAAAATTGTTTATTTAAATATGAAAAGTTGCTTTAATTTTCAGATATTCTTAAAACCCCCGTACTAATTACACGTACTGGTACCTAGAATAGTACAAATTCAGATCTATAAGCCTATTATCTTATGTAAAACAGTTTTTTGATACTTGGATTTTTAAAGTACATAAACCTTTATTGAATGCGATACATAGCCCAGAATTGTATGGCAGTTTTCTGCAGTTTTAGGCAATTTACGATTGTAAATTTACATTAAGGATTCGGAGGAATATGCTACTTCCATATTCAGGCTTAAATCAGTTTTCGGTATACTAGTGATTTTGGAAGGTGTGTGTAGGTAGATTTTGTGGGCATATTGCAAGTAATATGGCCAATTGGAAGCGTGGGGTGGAAAGATAAGATAGAGTTTGATCCGAGAAAAGAGAAAGTATGAAACCGTAAAGTTGGATTTAGTTTATTCAAAGCTAAAATTGAGAATGCATGTTTTTTTTCAGCAAAGCCTCTGCCATTCCATAAATTTGCTACCGTCGGATTTACCCTAGCCATTAAAACACGAAATCCAATATTTCAAAATTCTTTGCTCATTTAGAAATAAAATAATGTAGACAAATGTTAAGGTCAGAGTCGCGTTAAAATAAATATTAATTTGTTTCGTTATAAATAAATTTTTCACTAACTGGAATTCTATTTTCCTTGAACCAGATCTAATAAAATGAAAATAGAAAGTGAACGTTATTTTTTAAAGCAGGAATTCTTTCGTTTTGGAATGTATTTGTGTCCTTACTAAAAGGTGTACTGTGTTTGCTTCATCTGGCAGTGTTACGATATTACAACATAATAACATCGATACTTGGTTAGTCCATATACATAACTGATATATATATATCAGTTATGTATATATATATATATATATACATAAAGGCTCGTTTGCAGTAGCATATTTCATGGAATATCGAGGAGCAAGGTGATTTTTAAATTGTTTATAGGATGGAATGCTGACTGATGGCGGATATTCTAGCAGAATTTTAAGTAATAAATTGCACAAAGCAAACCTGTCAGGTTAGTTGGTTCTGTTCCCTAGTTCAAAACAACAGGTTCTGTGATATGCAACATTTACCAATCGACGCTCGGTAAGAAGTAAAGAGCGAAGGTAAAGAAAAAATACTAGCTTATTAACGTGATGATCTATACATAAACGAAGCTATATATATATACATACACATTCATACGTTGATGGCACACCTTGTAGTAAGGTTTTCCGTTTGAAAACCCCAGGTTGTAAATTAAGATGTAACCTTAAATGTGGTCTTAGGTATATCTTGATTTTATGAAATGGATGGAAGTTGTTCAAGAATTGAATCAAATGGTGGTTTTATGCCGATTAAGAGAAACATGTCTGTCAGTTACCACAAGCCCAAACACCGAGAGGTGGGATAGTTAGAAAATGAAGCTATGCCAATAGTTACTTCGTACATTTGATTCTTTAAACACAAGTAGGATTACTAATTTAATTATAGAAAAAAATAATTTACATGCAGCCATGAAACAGATTCCACGTTGAGCAGCTGATAGTTTCTCACTTCGTCAAGACGTTAGCCGCATTTCACGGAAAACCAAGTTTAATTGCCATTTTCAACACCTGAGCCAAATTAATCCAGTCCAAGCTACAACTTTAGAACTCTTTAAGCCAGTTTCTATACGTTATGATTTCGATTTCCAAAATACCTCAAAGTCCAATGTCCTAAGTAATGTTTCGATTATATCTATTCCTTACGGTGAACAGTCATAACTCCTCGCCAAAGCCCTAAGCTGTGCAAACATTCTTGTCCGCTGCCCAACCTGAGCTTGCAGCTTATTGCAGCCGCTCGCCATATCAGGAGGACATGGCCGTCCGCAGCCTGAAGACGCGCCATGCCGCTTCAACAAAAACCACTCAATGTGGACAATAAATGGCTTAAATTTCTACGTACTGTATAAGAACTACCAAAGTAAAGAAATGAATCTTATCTGTAACAAATAACTTCGGAATATACATTTTACACAGAAACATTTCCCGAAAGAATAAACACAGCCTGAATGTCTGTCACCAACCGTCATAAAGAACTATAACCAAGAAAAATAAATTCTTAACAAATATGCATTTGTTTCGTTTGTTGGGAAATACTTACTTACTTACTTACTTACTTACTTACTTACTTACTTACTTACTTACTGCATGGTGCAGAGTCCTTCTTAAGAAGCTAACTGGTTTGCAGCTAGTCAAGAAATTCCCCGCATTTCACGGAACCCGAAGGTTCATTACCGCACTCACAAGC
>Ga0123352_10018838_pt1 | contig 11005 bp, 6 predicted proteins | sample TergutLab28metaG_FD_89700 | JGI IMG/M metagenome (GOLD analysis project Ga0123352, IMG submission 89700) | Labiotermes labralis P1 segment gut microbial communities from Petit-Saut dam, French Guiana - Lab288 P1 | ecosystem: Host-associated > Arthropoda: Insects > Digestive system > Gut ... | reverse complement strand
TCCAGGAAGTTAAGGTTCCCAGATTTCGTGACAACAGCACAGGATGGTGGTAGGTTGTCAGCCTTACGCACCGGCCGCCTTTACCCCCAGGAAATACTCCTGGTACTCATTTCTGTTAGAGGCATTTCAACCCCAGGGCCATAGTGCGATTGGATATTATGTCAATGAAAAATTCCAATGACACCAGCTGGGATCGAACCAGCAACCTTCTGATTTGTAGCACAGCACCTTAACCACTGTGCTACCGCGATCCCCCCAAATACATCAGGTGGTACAAATAAATCATTGCTCCAGAGACTGTCTCCACCTACCTGACAATGAAGTCAGAAATAGTCTCTGAAATGTTACCAAAACCACCTGATCTGGATGTTAGCCCAAAGAGGATTTTATTGGATGTTGCAGACCTTCTGTCCATACACATAAAGGTACACATTATATCGAATGATTCCAGTAAAACATCTAGCTAAATGACATACCTCCCTATTCTGAAGTTTGGATTCCCAGGCGGTAAGTCGGGTGTGAGCAAGATGAAGTAACATCAGAGATGGAAGGAACCTCCACATCTGCATTTCAAGTTGTGATTTCAGCAAGTGGATCAGGATCTCACATTCCAGGCTGTACAGAACTTGTTCATTAACCTCTTACATTTAGAACTTAATGCATAAAACAAAGGTGAAACTTTGTCTTGGAACATCAAGTGAAGAACAAAGGCTGAAGGTATTTTGAGAACATGGTGCTGAGGTAGATATTTGAATATGAGAGAAAGGAAGTAACAGGAGACAGGAGAAAATTACACATTGAGGAGCTTCATGATCTGTATTCTCCAAATATAATTTGGTTTTATCATATCAAGAAAAATTAGATGGAAAAGGTGTGTGTCACTTGTGGGGAAGAAGAGAAATGTATACAGCGTTGTGGTGTGGAAGCATCAAGGAAAAAGACTACTTGGAAGACCTATGTATAGATCATATTAAAATGGGTCTTTAAGAAATAAGGCAGGAGAGCATGAACTGGGTCCATCTGGTTCAGGGTAGGGACAAGTGACAGACTTGCGAATATGGTCATAAACCTTCAGGTTCCATAAAATACACGGAACTTCCTGACTGGCTTTGGGACATCCAGCTTCATGGAAAAAACTGTGCTGCATGGTGTCAGTTTAAAACACAGTTTCTTCTAACCGTTGGTACAACAGACTCCACTACATACATACGACTCCCTAAAAAGTGTTCAAAATTTATAAAAGTGCTGTGAACATTATCCTAACTTCAGTTTAGGATGGTTTTTCAAAATTTCTCTGGCATTTATTGCGTTTACACACATGTAGCCAGCTGAATTGTTGCATACATAGCTTAGACATACTGATACCTTTTGATATAGCAGAAAAATGAAGTGGATATCCTATAGATACACGTATATATTTTTCCATGTACAATTATATAAAAGTTCCTTCTTGCCCCAAGTTTTGTTAATCTACTGTTCTTGTTCAAACTCTTCAGTATTCCCTACAGTTTTACCTAATAAATTTTGCAACAGCAGCCATAAATAAGTTGTCAGGCAAATTAATTGTCAGAGAAGTACCTTTACATCTGTACAATGTAACAGGCACTACTGCAGTTTTTATGAAATACAGCTGAAACACATAAGACAACAAGGGCTGGCTGCTTTCTATTTTAATACAGTGGGCAGAATATGCCACTTGTTGGCTTTATCTTTTAAGAATTTCAATGAAAGAACAAGCAGGACTTTATAATAAATCATGCCAAATGTTGTACGCGAGTGAGTAGAGTCGTATTCATTCAATAGCCAGAAATCCCACGTTCAAATTTTGTCCCAGAAACTAGCCGTCCTGAATGAAGTGTAATCTAGTCTTTCTCAGTCCCACTGGGCAAATGCCTAGATAGTACCACAGTCTGGTCATGATCATTTTGCCCCATTATGAGCCAAAACCAGGGTTGCTAACAAACATAAGCCATTCAAGGGCCCCAGTGCAATGACCTGAAGGCAAAACACATTGTTGGAAGTGTATGTCATCAAGGTAAACAGTAATTACTGCTCAAACATTTCCAATTAATGATTAAAATCTTGTATTCTAAAATGAAGTAGTCATTTTTAAAGTGAAACATCTCTGTCCAAGATATTCAACAGACGTAATTAATGAAGGAAGGCTAACCGGATTGGTCATATGTGGTGTAGGAAACTTCTTCTAAAACATGTATAGGTAAAGCAGTCCCGCTACAGGCCTGGAGTGGCCCAGAGGGTTCCAGAAAATTAAGGTTCCCAGATTTTGTGACAAGGCACAGGAAATGCTCCTGGTACTCATTTCTGTTAAAGGCTGAGTCTACCCCAGGGCCATAGTGCGAGCAGAAGGATTATGTCAAAGAAAAATTCAAATGACACCATCTGGAATTGAACCAGCAACCTTCTGATTTGTAGCACAGCACCTTAACCACTGTGCTACTGCAGTCCCCTTTCCAAAACATGTAATAGAAGGAACGACAGAAAGGAAGAGAAGACAAGGAGGAAGTCATAAGCGTGGATGACCTTAAGGAAAAGAGAAGATACTGGAAATTGAAAGAGGAAGCACCTCATCACAGTCTCTGGAGAGTTCACTCTGGAAGAGGCTATGGACCTGTTGCAAGACCAACTGAAGCAACAGCTCTGTGTGAGGAGTTTCACCAAAGACGGATTCTTTATATATGCACCACACACCTGAGGAGATGCACAAGTGCTGTAAACACAACAATTGGTCATAACTACAAGACCTCTTATTTACAGTATGGTAGTCATGATGTTTGTAATTAACTGGGACCAACATTATTGTTACAAACATCAGATCTATTTTCAATGTAAAATGCCTCTCTGGTTTCAAGAACTTATGGAACACTGAAAATAAAAATATACAGTAACCTCAAGAAGCATGAAACATTAAACCTTATATTTAATAAAATACAAACATTTTTGGGAACATAAAATACAAGGAGAGTATTATTGTTGTTGTCGTGTTTATTGTTGTTGTCGTCTTGTGTACTGTTGTCATGTGTATTGTTATCTTGTGCGTATTGTTGTTGTCTTGTGTGTATTGTTGTCATCTTATGTGTATCTGCTGTATTATATGTGTGTATTGCTGTTTTTACTTTAGATGCCGGACTGCTGGCTAGAAGGCAGTATCCGGGAGGTCCTGCGAACGGACATCTCGACACAGGTTTTTCTTGGTTTCCCTGTGTCTATAAGCAAATGCTGAGACGGTTCCCAAGATTCCAAGTTGCCACTACATGCTTCTCATGTAGCCCTCCTGACTTAAATCTTGTAGTAACCAATTTCATATTTTGTATACGTGGAAAATAACCACTGCCACTGTGTGACAACCCAATTGCAATTAATAAATATTATTATTATTATTCCATAACACACAAAATCAGTCACACTCAATTAATGCACGACAGAGCTTGATCGAGCTGGGCTGCACAAGAACTGGTGCATGGGGAAAGGTAACTGATCGGCCATGTTCATTCGCATCCATTCATCAGAACCAGTCACAAGAGGTTAAAGTCATGGTATTAAAATGGGTGATAATGCAAAGTCAAAACCCTGAACATTGAGGTTCCTGAACTTGGATATAGTACATTACCTGAGCATATTCCCTATGGGAGTGACACACATTTGAGGAACAGGTGGTGCATTTCTGTCCATGATGTCTTCAACTTGTGCCAGCAACTCTTCATATTTCATCTGTTTCCCCATGCCCATAAGATGCATCTTTTCGTAGCTATATAAAGCTAAGGAATCTTGTGTTATGCATGAATACATCAGTTAGTCCTTACTGATTCTTTATACATGTCACAATGGCTAGTTAATTGATAATATGTGATTATGCAAGATATGTCCATTACCTGACTGGATATCCCTCCATCTCTAGGTGAGTGGTTGTTGTTCCACTAACATTACCTATTTTGTTTTTATCTTGTGACATTCACATTTATTGATCTTGTATACTTAGCACCACAAATTCTTGGGGTGGAATACTGATACATTATGTATGCCTCAAATAATGGTCCATGTCCATAAAAGATAAGTCATAAAGAGAAGGGAAGCCAATGTTTAAAAAGTTTTTAGAGCTAAAATTGCTAATAAAAGTAAAGGTAAAGTGTTCCCGTTACAGTCCCGGTGTGGCCCAGAGGGTGGGTAGAGGTATAGCTCTACTCTTCAATGACCGCGGCACTAGAAGGGGGCGAGTGGTCAGCAGCACGTCCCGAGCACACTTCACCCCTGGAAAAGACCTGGTACCCATTGTACAGGAGGCTGGGTAGGCCCCAGGGCCAGTTTGGACGGGCGGAAAATCTCGTCCCCACCAGGATTCAATCCCGGACCGTCCAGCCCATAGTCAGTCACTATACCGACTGAGCTACCCATCCCAAAAATTTGCTAATAAGATAAGAGAAATACAGGGCATATGGATTAGTTTTACAGCATTTTGGAATTTGGTTTGTGACAATCTATACATTGGTGTTGAAATGCATTCGTCTGTTGTGTTATAATCCTTCACCTATATCACCTTCTACCCGTTATATTTGTAATGCTAGAAAATAATGCCCATGATTCCTAAGACTTCTCATGCTACTTAAGCAGGAGAATAAATCTTCACTGTACTGAAACTGAACAAATCTCATACACACGAAAGATGGCAGCCTACCGATTCCTCACTTCAGTGAATGAGTGAGAAAGTAGAAGCAATTATACTTCAGGTTCAAATGTAAGGTACTATAAAATCTTTCAGGGTAGGAGAGGACTGAAACCTGTTTGTCCCCAATACTCTAGAGAACTGAGGATTTAGGTGTTCTGGGGAGTGGCACCATTTTGCTAGGTTAGTGTTTCGTGATGTATCAAAGGAATGTAGTGATTTCAGCTGTAGAAATGAAGGAGCCTTAACTTTTTGAGGAATGCCAGGAAACACTAACCCAGCGACAGAGATAGTCACATGCCAGAAGACCCGAGTCCTTAACTACACTGCTGTGGAAGCCTTATATCTTGCACTCAGTAGAATTAACTGGTTGCTGTACTAATGAATGTAATACATGTAGGTGCCAGAGGACAGCGCTATGGATGAAAGGTTTCAAAATGGGATAAGTGGATTACCTCAAGCAGTGGGATGACTTAAAATTTTGCCAGCAGCTTGGAAATTGGAGCTAGAAATGCTGGAGGTACAGTACATTACATGGTATATGGCAAATGAACCAGACTGGTCCAAGGATGACAATGAAGTCTTTAAAGACATCTCATTCCGTAGACAGACTGAAAATCTGGAAAAAAGGCAATGTGAGAAGTACAGATTTTGCATTCTGACAGTTAGAGATGACTACAGATATTGTTAGAATTTACATTCAATGATGCAATACCATCTTCAGTAAACATCTGAAGATGAATCAAGCTGCCATGTTTCCTATGTGATCCACACAACACATGATAATCATCCACATGCAACTCATTATCATTAACTAGAGCCAAGAAATACTAGTAGCATTCCTCATAAGGGAAAGTGATGTCTTTTTTTTAACTGGGAAGGAATTATGCACCACTGGTTTATTCCTAATGTTACTATGCTTAACAAATAGAGGTGCTTGCAGATCAGTAGGGAGAATACACATCTCAAATAAAGTTGAAGTTTTCCTGTCACATGCCATGAAGACAGCTTCATGCCCCAGCCACTTTATTCATGGGAAAAGAGCCCCCCAGGGTGGGGGGGGGGGTCATGGAGCTGGTCTGGATGCTTTGGAGGAGAGAAAAATCTCTTGCTCCTCTCGAGAATCAAGTCCTCTATCACACAGTCCACAGCCTTGTCCTCACACTGCCCCTGTCTGATTAAATTATCCTCAAATGTTGGCAGATAAAGATCAGCTCCTCCTACATGGCACTGCCTCAGCAGACACTGCAGATGCCATTTGTTGACATGCTGATTTTCTGTTAAGCACCATGTGACTGTAACATCAACTTACAGATAAACAACCCAACAAACAGCAGTACTTTCAGGCACAGAGCAGAAACTGAAGTGCGTTTGGAGACCATACTTCAGGAGGTTACACATACTGGCTGCCAGAAATGTGTCAAATGTGTAAAAATGCTGACACAAGTGTGTAGCTGCTAAGGATAATGTCCCTAATGCAAATGGAACTATGGGCTTCTTCATAGTTTGTTGCTCACCCCTCACCATAAAGGCCCAGGTTGGATCCCAGGCCAGTCCATTTGGGATTTGCAGTGGACAACATGGCACTGGGTTAGACTTTTCTCAGAGTACGGGTCAGGCTTTTCTCAAAGTACTTCCATTTTCTCCTGTCAGTATCATTCCAACAATGCTCCATAGTCATTCATTGACCTACCACTGACAATGTATAATTTTACCATGCATTACAATATGACCACTGGGTAAAATCTTGTGGTAGGGGTCACAAGCTTGCATTTCTCAGCCTGAATCTTGCCCCTACCCATTTCTAGCAAGAAGTGGCAATATTGCTATGATAAGCTGGGACACAAGATCATGGTCACATTGAATGGATTTATTATATGCTGCAAAATTATGAGGTTTTTGTTAACATTGGATTTAGCACTGCAGAGTAGGCACTGTCTTTGCACCAGCTGTTATGTAGCAGCAATGCTGTCTGCTCCATGGTAACCAGTGACAACACTCTAAAGTGCAAGGTGACAACAAGTGGAGAGAGAGAAGTGTGGCTCATGAGAGAGGGTACAAATTCTGCGTACGACCACTGATATATTCCACTGGCTGTATTGGATGTGCTTACTGTGTGTTTTAGGTAACATGTACTTCCCCCCATTGCAGTCCCCATTATATTCACTTAACTGTGGTTGTTGGTCTTTGTTTAGTTAGCTGTCTAGATATGGGCTTTCAAACAGTGAGTGAATTAAATGGATAATTTTGAACTTAAGGCAGGTCACTACTTTCATTAGGATTAATCACATGATGAAGAATACTTCTTACTTTTCATAACAAAATCAAAATACATCACAGTTATTCAGTTCAAAACTTTACTGAAGTGTTATCCCTGCTAACATATGTTGTACATTACTATCCAGGGACACGAAACCCTTTCGAGCATTAAGGTCTGTAACAAAATAAATTTTAAATAAACAAATAGCTTCTTCAGTGCTGAGCCAGGCCACTGTCTATAATTGGAATAAGATCAGTGACAGAGGGCCATGTTAAATTACAATGCAAGCCATGCGGTTTGAGACCCTGACCTAGATGGGTTTTTAATGATTTATTTTATGAAGGATACAGATCAATCAATTCAATTCGCGCTGTAAGAAATAAACATAGTTCATTAGCAACTGAGTTGATTGTCCGCAGCTCATTTGAAAATGCTGGGGGTAGCCGATCAGAATTGCTATGTCTTGTTGCTTCCTCCACTCTTCTGAAATCTGACCGGGCAGAATCGTACACTGATTTCAATGAATTCTGCAACAGTTATATTGAAATAAAGAAGCATGAAATATTTACACTGTCAATAGCTGCTGCTGGTAGTGCCATGGTGGGGCAGTCTTGACAATATGACAGTCATTTTGACACGCCACTAACCAATGAAATAAGTTTTCTGTACTGCACTACTGTGAATACTTGTTAATTTCTGCTTCTGTTTAATCGCATGTTGTGGAACATCATGCATTAGATTTAGATGAACACAACAAATGCAGACAAATTAACTGGACCATTTTTAATACAGCCTATTACAATTAACCTTTTAAAGCCTAGTGGTTTCTTTACGTACCACCAGGTTTAACATTCAACAATTCTATGTTCTGCCCACCCAGTGCATTTATGTGTTTTGTGTGGATCTGAGAACAAACAGCGACTTGTGCTTTAAACATCATTAACCGCCTGGTTTTTATAACCATGGTGAAAAGTGTTTACTGTGCAGTACGGACTGATTCCTTACATAAAGCAGATTACTTTTAGTCTTTAAAAGGGTAAACAGGGCTAACTGTGAGTCTTGATACATCACTTTATGTCACATAATAGTGCAATGTTTAAAACAGCAAAGCTCAAACGGTTCAAAATCCAGTGATCTGACAAACCCAATAGTCTGGCATAACAACTGCAAGAGCTACTGAATAAGCTTCATCAAATAAACATATCACAGCAGCATCAGCTGAAATTAATTATACTAAATGGAACTATGTTACATCATCACCATCTATCATGATCTCAGTTGACCATTTAGTGCTGGTAAAATTTGAAGTGCTCGTATTTTCTTGATAATTTTCAAGTTGTATTTCAAATATCTTGTTCTTTGCTAAAGTTATATATATATTCGATTTACTTCATTATATTAACTTCTGTGATGTGGCAACATGTGATTGTTTTAATATATAAATTTAGCAAGGAACAAAGTACGCTCCCTGAGGATGATCGTAGGATCGAAACATGTAGGAATGCTTTAAGTGTTTTAATGTGAATTTTAAACTTCTTAAATAATATATATAAGTGCATTAGTTGGTGTGTATAAATTAAATTGTATTTCAAATATTTACATCTATCTGATTGTAACAATGGCAACAAAGTGAAATGAAGGTGCTAGTGGTAATGAAGGTGTGCCACTTACAAGGAAAAAGAAATTCAGAGTACCTCCTGATTATCTGGTATAACTGTTATTTGAGCACCAGCTAGTATTGTACGTACGTAGCGACAAGTTCTACTGGTCTGTACAGGTTGTTCATGTACACAGGCCTTGCTTCAAAGGAGAAACAGTTCCTTTACATTGCATGTTTGAAACTATGTGTGTTAAAAAATGAATATGGGCAACACACAAAACAGTAAAGAACACATTTTGACCTACAAATGGAAAATGAAATTGAAACAAGCAAGACAAACATTTGATGAAAAGGGACAAGTGAAAACAGGTCTCCTTAACAAACATTTTGAAACTGCGAAGGCTGAATATGAAAGGCTGCTCACTTGACCACAGAAAAAGTGCAATTTCTGCAACAATGAAAACGGTTTTTATTTAAGTAAGATTACAAACCGTGAGACTTGAGGTTCTCACACGAGTGCTGCTCAAGATTCAGGTTTTTCGACAACATGATATTGTGACAGTAAAAAGCAAAATCAGTCCCATTACAGGCCTAGGGGGCCCAGAGGGTTGCAGGAAGTTAAGGTTCCCAGATTTCATGACAATGGCACAGGATGGTGGTAAGGTTGTCAGCCTTATGCACCGGCCGCCTTTACCCCCAGGAAATACTCCTGGTAGTCATTTCTGTTAGAGGCTGAGTCGACCCCAGGGCCATAGTGCGATCAGAAGGATTATGTCAATGAAAAATTCCAATGACACCATCGGGAATCGAACCAGCGACCTTCTGATTTGTAGCACAGCACCTTAACCACTGTGCTACCGCGGTCCCCATGTACATGCAGTATCAAACATTAAAATATCATTTTTTAACTTACCTTTGAAAACCATGTTGTCAACAAAAACATACATTTACACATCTGTGACAAGTAAAAAATTGAAGTCTGTGAGTGTGTGTGTGTGTGTGTGTGTACGCATGCAAGCGCTCAAAGCAGTTCGCAAACCCATTAGAGTTATGCGATTGCTCCATAAATTATTATGTTCATTCTTAGAGGGTACTGAAAAAAAGAGGGTTCAGAAGGCCTTTAACAAGTTTCAAATAAGCCCTTTTCCCAAAAAGCTGTTTGGTTGTAATGTTCCCCCTTCTCCCCAACTGGTAAGATACTTTGCATGTAACAATGTGAATTGTCCTGAGTCTCATGTCCAATAAATGGGACACATTTTGCAACCACACATCTCTACAAGGAATGGAATTTTGTATGAAAGTTCTGACTCCAAACATTACCTGTGGTACATCCTTAGAGGGATCGTACCACTTTTTGTAATTTCTCAAGTCTATCAAATAGGCCAAACTTTACAATCCAATGTCACAAAAGAACAGCTTTCAGCAAAGCTGCAAAAGGTGTTTGAGACTCCAAATATTACCTTCAATACCCATTTTGAAGGAATGTGCACATTCTTGGATATTCTGCATCCAAGCACATGCACACACACATTTGACCTACATCTTTCCGAAGAAATCCTTTGTTTTTTGTGAGTAAAAATCCAAGTTCTCCATACGATCGTTCTGCAACAGCTATCTGAAGCAGATGAGTGAGGAGCATCCCCCATGGACCAGACTGACCCAGTCTTGACTCACGCTCATGTTCCTGGAACATGACATAGCTCATTATTTTAATATGACATCTATCAGTGTTACTAACTGTTGGTTCACTTATTGTATTAACATAGCTGCCTCATGTTTATTGGACCATGCATCATTGTGATAACTGAAGAGTAAAAAATCAAATAGATGCTACTAATTATTTTATTGTACTTCTTATGGGCTCAACATGTTTCGGGCACTACTATGCCCATCATCAGGAGATCGCGACTATGATGTTGAGTACCACATTGGTCGTTTTGTTCCTGGTTCGCTGTATGTTGGAGGTTAGGTGCGGTTATGCTGGAGTAGTGTGTGGGCTTCAGGCCACAGCATGATTGTGCTTCAGCCTGCAGCCGGGACACTACTCCGGCCTAATAGCACCTAACTTCCAACCTACAGCAAACCAAGAACGAAACGACCAATGTGGCAATCAACATCATAGTCGCGAGCTCCTGATGATGCCCACAGTAGTGCCTGAAATACGTCGAGCCCATAAGAAGTACAATAAAATAATCAGTGGTATCTTTTTTTAAACTTCACTTATAGCTCTCTCAGTTGACACTGCATGTGCAGCAAAGCAGCAGCAGGAAGCAACAAACAATGGTTGTTAAACAAAACACAGACACTGTATAAACATATGGTAATTTATAATAATAATAATAATTATTATTATTATTTCTCCTGTCACAGGCATTTCTTCCTGGTACTTCTCTTGAACCAGCGGTGATCCCCACCACTCAGGCTTCAAGCTTCACATTGCAGTACTTTCCATATTATGTGTGATGTT
>Ga0123352_10018836_pt1 | contig 11005 bp, 5 predicted proteins | sample TergutLab28metaG_FD_89700 | JGI IMG/M metagenome (GOLD analysis project Ga0123352, IMG submission 89700) | Labiotermes labralis P1 segment gut microbial communities from Petit-Saut dam, French Guiana - Lab288 P1 | ecosystem: Host-associated > Arthropoda: Insects > Digestive system > Gut ... | reverse complement strand
TTTTCTATCCCAACGATGATGACAGCGGTTCCTCCCCATTGCCGCTACCCGACATTTCTCGACACATTTTAATAAACGCTTCGAATATAAAATTACGCGAATATCCACCCGTCCAAGGGGGAGCCAAGTTTATACATGCGGACAGGCGGACAGACACTAATGGTCTAATAGGCGCTTTTCAACAATTTCAATCGCGCCTTGAAAAGGGGTCGGGCTTATTGATTATCACAAGCGAACAAACACCTACGCGGGACCAGTACCTCATTGTGAGTACCGACTCTTATCCCATCTATTCAGATAATTTCACATCTCACTATCATTTCAAGTCAGCCACCGCCACTCTGATGGTAAGATTGATTGAATGTAACTTAAAGAAATGTATCTTTCCTCCATCACAGCTGAGAATTCTGCAAAGCCACTCGACAGGTTCAAATACTGGGCATTGGGAAAGGAAGTACAAGGGTTATGATGTAAAACCTTTGATACTCACCAAATCATGACGTTTTGTATCGCTCTTTTACTTTAATAATGATCCAGCTGATATAAAAAGCAAATAAGTTGAAAAAAGGAGATTTTAAACATAGTCTAAAAAAGAAGACTGCTGGGATAGGGCATTCAATGAGAAAAAATTATAGCTACTAGGAAGAGTATTCATCAGCTTGAAAGGTTCTCTTTGATGTCCATTGGGCCAGACAAGAGGTTCAGTTCCTGTGTAGTTTTGTATTAGGCACACTCTAGTGGCAGGTTACCGAGACTACGTTGCCCACGTGGCAGATGATTTGATTACTCGTGGTATTTAAAGTTAATGCCCCTTGGTTCTAATAAATGCAGCATGGGATGTCATTAAGAGTTGAACACTGACGTAGGGCAGCATGCTTTAAGCGCTGGCATTTCTCGTCCTTTTTAAATATCACTAAATGTCCCTGCGCATATAATACGCCCCTGCGTTAAGGATTCCCCTATTACAGAAAGGGCTCTAATTAGGGGTTTTCCCGAGTGTGTCCTCCCCGTATCTCACCTCCTCGAGTTTCGTTTATTGGGCTCATCATGCCTAATTGCCTACACAGGCAATCAACAGTTCTCAACATTTCTGTCCTCCGAACTTTTTTTTTTTGTATTTTCAAGCTTTTACACCCCTCATTATTAGTTTTCCGAGATTTAGAGCGTGACGAAAGGACAGGCAGATAAATAAAATTCAGTGCTTTCTTATCCCATTTGATCAAAAAATGTACAAATAACCCGTATTGTTACATAGAATACAGCTTCCCGTATACAATTTGACACATACTTGTGTGCGACAGAGCAGATTAGTGAAATACTTTGGACTTAATGTTCAGGGTGCGGTCGACCCCAGTCCCGGCCGCCTTATCCTCTACAATGATTTCTGTCAATCGTAGCTTTCATGAATAGGCGTACCACCAATCAAACACCGACAACAGATCAATGAAATATGCCACCACTGCCTCTAAGAAAGGTCTTACTAACGAAAAGGTAGATGTGTTTCTGTCCTTAATATGTAATAGGCTTCAGCAGTAAGCTTTTGAATACTTACAAATGAAGGCAAACTACAGTTTCAAGCACTCGTAATATCGGCTGCAGATAAGTCAGTTGTCATCTTCATTTTTGTGGTCGTTATACCGACGTTCCCACGGACCAGAACGCTAGAAAGGTCCCACAACCGTAAAGTGCAACTTTTCCCAATTAATTTGACGCTATGTAACATGTTAAAAAAACATTATTAATAAACAAAGTGATTACTGGATAAATTTTTTCACAGTTGTGAAATAATGACAGTCTTTCTGTTGCATAAAACTGGGCCAATGTTCCATTTTCAATGCAGAAGGCTGCAGCCAACAGCAATTCCGCTTTCCGCCCCGCAGGAAGCAACCATCGACCGATGTCCAACTTCGGTGTCCATGTGGCATAGGTAGAACGTTCACCGGGGTTAATGAAGAGACAGTGGGCTGCCCATGCGGCTAACCGACACACGAAATAAAGCAGGTAATATGGCACCACACCAACTGCACAGAAGAACGGCTTCATGAAAACGAGTTTAACACGTGCAGTGTAACAGGCAGTTGTGGTACAGTTTCAAGCAGACGACCATGAGGAATTTGCTAGGCTACCAGGTAACAGCACACCTGGCACATAGATAATGTTACCCTCTGCTGCGTGTTACAAATTTAGTGACGATGTCAGTTCATCCACGAGCACCTCAGTATGGACCTAGTAATTAACCAACTTGATGCACAAAATCTTGTTTTATAATAAGTTTATTAAATGTTTCGAGCACTATGTGCTCATCATCAGGCGGTCAAAATTGTATTATACAGCAACTGGTATCATCACACTGAAACAAGTGAGTGTTATAAAATTACTAAAATACAATTCCATAAATATGAGCAAATAGTAGTATAATTTATGTGTGAATTTTTTCGGTGTGATTACTGTGTATTACTTACTATAAACATGTTATGTCATGTAGAGGTTATGTTTATTCAGTTATTAAACTTATTAGAAAGGTACTATATCTATTTACATTTATGTTTGCGGAGTCTATCTAGTCATAAAATCGTATAAATTGCCGATTAGTTGTTGTATCTACAATGCTACGTTTATCCGGGTTGCTAAAATTGTTAAAAATGTACGATGTCTATTTACATTACCTATCTAAAAAATGGCGTTTATCCAGTTATCAAAATTGTAAGGTGTCTATTTACATTAATTGTCGAATCTACAGAAAATGCAATTTGACTGTTGTCCAAACGTGCTTACCCTGTAGGTGGCCGTCTGGTGCGCAGGTTAAGAGAGGACTGGTTGGAATGCTTGGGATTATTGATGAACTTATTATAAAACAAGATTTGGTGCATCAAATTGGTTAATTACTAGGATTATACTGAGATGCACGGTCAGCAAAACATCAAAACCTCAGTATAGAGTTTTGCGTATTTACAATAAATGTGGCCTCTGATGACGTATTATAATGTATTATAATGGGAAAATGTAACACGTTTCGAATATTTAAAAAATCACGTTCTGGAACAATACACACATACAAGAAAACCCAATACACGTAGTATATTCATTAGATTTATGATGGGAAACAAATGACTAGTCGGGTATTAAAAAATTCCCCTTTTATGGCACATAAAAGGGGAATTACACTGAATTCCTATAACATGAATTTTAATTTTAACCAATTGTCCCATGCTTGTAAAATGTCACCTTTTACTTTGTGGAAATAAAGAATTACAAAATTTAAAGAGTAAATGACAGACATGCAGTGTTCCTGTTTTGTAGAGATAATTTTATCAAGGATATTGCAATAGGCGCAACATATTGACCACGATACAGAATCAAGACATATATACAGGTTTAGCAGGAGTCCATGCTGGTACCCCAAGCGTCGCCTAAGGGGATTCAGTTGCTCTACGATATGGCACCGTGCCGATTACCAGTTTTCATGAACATCAATTTTGGAACCTCAATTTGCGCTGTCCCTGTGGGGTCTTCACATTGTTTATGAAACCATCTCCTCCTAGGTGGTTCAGAGAGGAGTAGAAAGTGTCTGAACACAATGATCGTAGAAAAGAGACGTAATCCCTCATTTCAGCAATATAGCCCTGATGTGGCCGGAACAGCGTCGTCGTTGCAGTGAAAAGGCCACTGGTTAGAAGAGCCGAGGTTCGATTTTATATTCTCCAAAACGTCCAGCCCGCCTCTAAGGCCCACCCAGGCTTCTTTTCAATGGGTAACGGGGTTTCCTCCGGGGGGTAAAGCGACTAGGCGTGTAGCTGACCAATCGTTTCGATCCTGTGCAGAGGTTACGAATAAATGGAGCAATAATACAAAGCCAACTCGAATATCGTCATGGCTTGGACTGGGGTAACTTTACCCTATACATAACTTTGAGTCATTAATGTTTTCATTTTAGTGTATCATATGACTTATTAAAACTTGTATGATTCAAGTGAAACCAGTTCCCTCTGTCGTAAATATATGCACATATTTCTGCATTTGTTATCACCATCATCATCATCATCTTCATCGTCCGTCACCAGTTACGCCCTGATAGACCTGTTTCTACCTCGTCTAATAGTCTCTTCAAATGACTTTCAAATCGTCCTCTACCAGCTGGTCTATAATTCAGCACTACTCTTGGCATCCTTTTGTTGTTCATTCTTGTTACGTGTCGTAGCCAATTTGATTTTATCTTCTTAGTTTCTGGTTAACTGGTTCTAATTTCAGCTCTTCCAAAATTTCTTCATTCCTTTTGTGGTCAAAAAGGGCGTACCCTGCTATTCTTCTGAAAAATTTCATCCCGGTTGACGCCAATCATTCGTATCCTTTTTTGTAAGGGTCTAAATTTCGCTTCCATATACACGAATGGAGACACCCAGTACATTATCTAGTTTTATTCTTGAAAATTTCTGGACCAAAGTTGGTTTGTAAGTTTCGTTTAGAATTCCCAGTATTTGAACAAAATTTGCCAATATATCTAAATAAATCTACTTCTTGGCATACACGCAGATGTAAAGAAAGTTTAAAGTTGTCATTCTGGTGTTTCATGTACGGCCTAATGCCTCTTCCCAGCAACCTACCTCTCTAACATCATTCACAACCTGCTGCGCAAACAGTTACACGAATACTTAAAAAACACAGTTTCTGAATAAATGTATTAACACAAAATTTAAGTCGGAAACTTCCTAAAAACGCTAATGACTTGATAAATAGTTGAAATGCACATCAAGCAGTACTTTCAACGAACTTTTTGCTACTAGAGTCATCTGGACAAAATGTTAAATTCCATCCAGACTTGCCGGTTTTCTAACACAAAACAAGTTTTGTAACTAAAAATTTGTCTGTTTAACTATGAAAAAAGATCCCAAATATCGATGATGACAACTTAATTGGACCTGTTCGAACCCCCATCAGCACTGAATAATTTAGAACACGTATGGCGCCACAACGGACTAGTTAACAACCACCCTGTTGCATATTTAAAGCGAAACCAATTTTCTAAACAGATTATATTTGTCAGTAACTATTTTAAGTAGAGTTTGAAATAATTAATTCAAACGCCGCAGGAATATTTATGAAGAAGACTGGCAAAGCAGCCTCACTGCATCTAGTGTAGAAAGGGTTCACTGCTTCTAGGGGAAAATGGCAGCCAGGTTCGGAGTTGTTACATGAATACCACATTAAATGAAGTACTACAAAGTAAAGCACTGATTAAATTAACCTCTCGTTTTATTCAATGAAACATACATCGTGGCATAGGGTGGAGTTGCTTAATTACACCAGGTATTTTCAGTGTTAATACTAAATGAATGCCATGAGAATCATTGAGGCAAACATAACCTGGCAACACAGGAATAATTTTAATTTGGGACCATACGCTTGGACTCATTACAACCGCTTTGTCTCCACTCTATTGCCAATCATTTATTGATTTCAACCTCGTTTCCATCGCTACGATTTGTAGTGGCCAAACAGCGTACCACGTGCAGTAAAGTAAATGATGCACATAAAAATGGTTATCCATCTCAGCGGAAGTTGAAAGCAAAACAAACATATGTATGCGTTTAGAGTGTAGCAATTTTATAAGGAAACGAAGCTCTGGTCTGTTACGCTAAAGGAAGAACATAAATTATGCGCCAGTGTTGAGAATATCTGTTATTCGAGAAGCAAGCAAAATTAAGGGCGGACAGTCTTACATGTACACACATTCATAATTTGTCTCCTTCCAGACTTTTCGTTCCAAGACAAGAAAGATTGTTTACTTTTGCAATTGTGTGCCGACTAAGTCTCGGATCCACCCAGCTTGCTATACAAACAGTATTTCCACTTAATGAAAAGAACAAACAAATGTGGAGTTTTACCTCTATTATCTCATACATCTGATTGGCGCTTGGGAAGAATAACAAATTTACCTATAAGCTTACTTTTCCCTCTGCCTCATGAGTCTGGGTGGCAGTCAGTAAAGTGGCAAGTTATGGGCCGCATAATCTGCGTTCGATTCCCAGAAAGGACAGTGGATTTTCCTTCGTATCTGCGTCTTCGCCAGCCCTACGGCCCACTCAATTCTCCTACCAATTGTTTCCGCAGACTCTAGAGCCGAGGAGAGCGGGTGTTAAAGCGGCCAGGACGTAAACCTGACCTCTAACCACCATTTATTGCCGACGTTAAGACTGTGTTTAGCTACACCGCCAGTGTCTCACGTGTTTTCATGCCTTTATGTTTAATTAAGCACAGTGACACTCGTATCGTGTGTTAAACTACCCATAACTCACCAACAGAAGTATTCGTACATGAATTTAAAAAAAGGGCCTGGACCAAGAGAAACGGAAATTGAATCAAATTGTTTTATATCTCAATATTTAACCAATTCGATGCACAGGAGGTCAAATTGTATTACACAGCCTCTAGTATCATCACACCTATAGGTGTGATGATACTAGAGGCTGTGTAATACAATTTGACCTCCTGATGATGAGCACATGTGCTCGAAACATGTAGAGGCGTGAAATAAAACTTATTGTGAAACAAATTTTGTGCATCAAGTTTGTTAAATACTGAGATAAATATACTGAGATGCACGGTCAGCAAAACGTCATAATTTGAATCAAATTGGTCCAAACCCAAAAAGCAGGGACAGAATTTAGTCGTGTTCCATATATCATTGATAAGAACTGTACTCCAGTCAACACTTCATTCATTCTTTCTATTCCGAGTAGTTTCCTTACCTTGGTTTCAGCAATTTGAAAATTGTTATATTCCTTCAGAGAGAGAAACAGTGGCTCAAAACCATACGAAACAATTTATAAAATGACAGCGTATATTCTGTCGAATACAGAAGGATTCAAATAAAACACAAATAAAAAATCAATATGCTACAATCCGTGGGGATTGTAGAAATGGGTGAGAGATTCCTGCAGTTTTATGCGTTGCTCACACAAAGTACATAAAATGAACGCACAGCGCGTTTATCGTGCAGTCGATCCGTTTGCAGATTTTACCTCTGAAACTTCTGAACGAACATTTCTTACCGGAAACCCTCCATAATATTTTTCTCCGCGGATTTACGTTTTTGGCCCGCATCGGTCTAGAATAGACCCTAATTCAGACCAAAATAATATAGAATTTCACAGACTTGCTCAGTAAAACTTATCGAATTAGATATTAAATATTTCTATCGTTACAAATAGAACTTCCATTTGCAACCTTCTTCGATAGTTATACGTCACAACGCGTAACGATACGGAAGCAAAATAAGTAATTTCTTTGATACTAACAGACACACTTGTAATTGTGCCTCAAGAAGACATCAACGGAGCAAAAGATGGCAAGAGAGTTCAGCACAATATCGACAACCTAACGGAAATGAAGCAAGATACTTGCGTATTCAACGTACTAAAATTGAAAACTAAAGAGGCAAGCAAATTCATAAAATTCCGCACTTGTAGAAGATTTGGAGGGCTACTACAATATCGAATTACACCCCACTGCAGTCCTCTTTGACGCCGTGTTTCGAATTTTACTAAGTTTATTTATGTGAAAAGGTAAAATTCACCCTCGAACAGACTACGAAGGCCCAGAGTGGAAGCGTAGGTATAGTTCTACTCTTTCATGAACCTCAGCGCTAGAAGGGAGGGTCAACGCCACTCTCCGGCCGCTTTACCCCCGGAAAAGAGACCCAATACCCCGTATGCAGAAGCCTGGGTGGACCTCAGGCCTGGACTAGACGGTTGCACAAAGTCTAGCTACCCATTGGTATTCGAATGCCGGACCGTTGTTCCTGTAGCGAGTCGCTATACCGATTAAGTTATCTCGGTCCAAAATTTTATTTTTGTTACGATATAAAATATCAGTATCGGAAAAGACGTGTATTTGTCACGAAAATAAATTACTTTACCTACATGTGGTCTTCAGTTGCGGTCTCTACATTCTATCCTATACAAATATTAATATTCCTCTTCCTATTAATCCCTTTCCTTCTCCAAACTCTCTTTGATTTCTATCTATAGTAGGTCTCATTTGCCAATTATTCCAGATTCCAACTTCTCATTTACATTATTTAATTTTCCACGGTGCACCGAACAAAACATTTCGATGAATAATTATCGACTGAAATCGAAATGAACGTAATGCAGAGAGAACACCAGCGGTACGAGAGGGGAGGGAATTTACGTAATTAATCAGGACAGTCTACGTACACACACAGACAGACCTAGATAAACACGTAACTTTGAACAAAATATTTCTCTCTTCCCACTCATTTCACTCTAAAAAAAGAATTTGAAATTATTTGTAGAGAGGGTTTCAAATCCTACCACATACAAAATATGCAGTTTGACATCTATGCAAATACTTCAATATTACTGCCGCGTTCTGTCGGCTAAAGCATTCGTATTGGATTGGGTCAGTTCACAAAGGCTTTCACTGGAGGATGAGCCATCAGTAAAGCTGAATTCTCGAACTGAGGTTTGGTTCAATTGTTACGACGGCGATTTTTTGTTTTTATCCAGGGTCATGATTTCAGTTACACATTAACTTCGAAATTATTACACTGGCACTGTATTAAAATTTAATATCTAAAATATAATGAGTGACCGATTCCTGTGGCCGTGCGGTCTAAGGCGTAAGCCTGCAGCCTCTTGATTTCTGGGGTCGCGGGCTAGAATCAAAATTAAGGAGGTGGATGTTAGTCTCTGGTGTCTGTTGTATGTTGTGTATGTAGCTGCGTCTCCGACGGGCTGATCATTCGTTCGGAGGAGCCCTACACGGTGTGTGTGTGTGTGTGTCGAATTATGTGTGATCTAGAAACCCCAACAATAAAGCGGCCTAGGTCCTAGTTAGGATGATGCGCCGCAGAATATATATGAACATATTGTGAATAATTTCTCGATAAGGTATCGATACCGTCCTTAAAAGCTTTATATTGCGCTGACTGAAATAATCGATTTGTCAAGAATGTCGAGAATTAAGTGTAATGGACAAATAGTAAGCAGACAAACCTGGATAGCGATGGTCTATTTTCATTCTGCCAGAAATGATAAGGAAAGTCACGAAGACCCTGAGTCAGGCAAAGTATGAATCAGCGGCTTTTTCAGAACAGACACTCCCGCAAAACGTTTTCAGCTTTTCGTTTCAAACTGTAACTAAATGCAGCGAACATGAATTGTCGATTCACGTAACAGAACCCAAAGATTCGGCAGCTTATTTCAAAATATAATCCCGCAAGGTCTAAGGAACGTCACGACAAATAGTCAGTGTCACTTAGAAACTGAGGTTAAAATGAAACATATTTCTAAAAATTAGCTTGAACCACACAGCAAACATGACGGGTCTCGGATATGAAAAGCAACCAGTTACTGCTGTAAAGGGAAATAATCACTGTTTGTATTGAAATCCATACTAATCATAAATAATCGCCTAATGTAGAGTTTGTAGGTGCATTCCCAAAATTGCGAAAAGCTACTGTTAGCTTTGTCGTGTCTGTATGTCGGTCCGTCCGTCTGTACGTATGTAATAACTCGACTCCCATTAGACGGATTTTCATAAAATTTGATGTTTGAGGGTTTTCCGAAAATATGTCGAGAAACGTCAAGTCTGATTAAACTCTGAGAAGGATAAAGGGCACTTGACATGAAGACCAGTAGATATTTTTTATCATATCTCTCTGAATTCCTCCTACAACAATAAATGTTTCAGACAAAAGTAGTAGATAGAATCAAAACACACATTTTATGTTCAGTACATGTTTCCCAAAAAAAAATCGTGCCGTTTGTGAGATAACGTGGAAAAATATGGTACATCCAGACAGGCCGCACGTGACAATATGGCGCATGCGCAGAGAAGAGCGATTTGCTTTTCTGATAATTAAGGCAAGTATAGAGACCCACACTCCTTTAGAACTTACTGCTTCATAATTCATTACTTAAGTTTTATCTCGTAATATATTTTATGGCGAAGCTTACGACAACACAGGTAACGTACGTATACCGTAACACTGTGGCGTGTTCGTGCAACCACTGTTGCCATTCTGAGTGTGTGTTTGTAGCCTTACGTATATTACATGCAATGTACATGCGCCGTGTTACATTGTCAATTGTACTTTTTTTTTCTTTTTTTAGGTTTAACTTTTATTGGTCACATAGGTCAATGATAAACAGTCAATGTACCTGCCATTAGTAAAATAAAAAATAAACATTGTCAATTGTGGCCTGTTCGGACAGACAATATTTTTCCACATTTTATCTCATAAACTGCGTGATAATCGAAAAATAAGTTATTGAACAAAAGATATGTGTTTCAATTTTCTTTACAACTTTTGTCTGAAATATTTTTCATTCCAAGAAGAAATTAGCGAGATGTGATCAAAAACGTATATTGGTGTTTATGGAAAGTACCCTTCATTCTTGTCAGATTTACATTAAATGTGAAATTTCTCAACAGATTTTCGAACAATACTCAAATAATGAATTTCACGAAAATCCGTCCACTTGGAGCCGAGTTGCTGCATGCGAAAGGAAAGACATTCCGAAGCTAACAGTCACTTTCGTAATTTTGTGAACGCGCCAAAAAAATTTGAGAAACTACACAATGGCTATGAGCAGACAACCATTCTTTTGTTTCAACGCAGCATCGGGAACTTTACATGAAAAAACTACGTACTTTTATTGTTGCCGACAACATAAATTTGTTTTAAAAGCCTTAACGTGTAGCACTCACAGATGCAGCTCAACAACACGCAATATGCATTGTTGTGTTTCCATTGCAACAATGGTTACGTGGTCGCGCCACACTGTTACGATATACCTACGTGGCCTATAAACTAAACTAAACTCCGTGGCCTTAGTCCGCACGCGAACTATACCGACAGAGCGGCCGCCGCCGGTCGGCGGAGTTAGTGTCAACTTTTGCGGATAGAGGGGTGTCACGTGGTCAGCGCAACGGGTCCCCACAGCCGTTAATCTCTGTTTTCTAGACCTGGAGCCGCTAC
>Ga0123352_10018835_pt1 | contig 11005 bp, 6 predicted proteins | sample TergutLab28metaG_FD_89700 | JGI IMG/M metagenome (GOLD analysis project Ga0123352, IMG submission 89700) | Labiotermes labralis P1 segment gut microbial communities from Petit-Saut dam, French Guiana - Lab288 P1 | ecosystem: Host-associated > Arthropoda: Insects > Digestive system > Gut ... | reverse complement strand
TCTTTAATAATTTTACCACTAATGAGGATATTGCAACGAAATTTGAAGCGGACTACAGACACATTCCTCTTCATTTCTCACACAACGAACGTACTCCTGTTCAAATTTCGTTGCAATATCTTCTTTGGTGTTAGAATTATTAAAGAAATGCCGGGTTCGGTAGCGAGTGGGACATCCTTTGTAAAGCATGATGATGAGATCTCAACATCCGCTACTCACATTATTATTTGTCTCTTAGAGCCAACATTGTAAACCTGATTATGGTCTCCGAGTAGGCCGAAACATGTTGTTTCATCAACAACCTGCTAATAAATTAGTTGTTTTCGATCTACATTGTCCTTAACTTATTGTTACATACACAACGGGGATGCCTCAACTTAAGGTTCACTGGCAGTGATTGAGGAAATACCGACTGGTTACAGATGAAAGCAGAAGTGTGCCTCAAAAGAAATGAGGAATTAATTACATACAATTTTAGCCGGAATAGATGATGGTCAGAGATTATTCAGTAGAACTAGGCGTAGGTTGGGGATCATATTAAAATTAGTTTCGAAGGAAGAGGGTGTCAGGACGCGAACTTGGTCTCAGGATAGTGTCATGTGGCTGACTGTCGTAAACACGTTGATGAATCCTAGGATTCCCTAAACGCAAGAAACATCTCAGCTAAGCCACTAGCACATTTTCAAGAAACACCGTGTTCCATGTAGTTAGGTATTTATCGGTTTCAGTGTTCTGCGCTCACTCAACATTCATCAACCTAGTGTACCGTGCTAAACAAAAGCCCATGTCAATAACTTGGGATATGCACATGAAGCATTGCATTTCCGTTTGACTGTGCATATTCTATGGAATTAGCACTAGCCTACATAAACTATGCAGTATTCTACAAAATTTGTTTTTTACTATCCAAAATTCCGTTGTGGTCATTACGTCATTCGTTGTCACTATTGTCTTGGTATTTGAAACAGCATTGTAAACCACTATTTTAAGCTACTTCACACATAGGTGTGACTGTGTATGCGTGTGCTGATTAATATAATGACGAAGTCTTCCTCAAACCGCACTTTCTTTCTTCAAGAGTGGGGTTTCGGGTCATCGTTTTCTTTGTTTGTTCTTTTCTGTCTGTATGTCTTTCTTTCTTTCTTAGTCTGACATCTTTCTATCTACCCATTGCAGTTGTAGAGGGTTATTGTTGCACCTGATCACACTCAATGACATACACTCGGTAGGATTCCTCTGGAAGAGGGATCGGCCCGTCGTATAGACCTCTACCTGACAACACAAAACATTCACAAGACAGAGAACTCTAAGCCCCCGGCGGGATACGAACCCGCAATTCCAGCAAGCGATCGGCCGCAGGGATCAGCGAATCATACGGTCACGTCAATTAGCCCAGTGAATGGCTGCTCACTAGTTATAAGGGCCTATCAACACAACTCTAATGTGTGTCTTATAGTGGGAACAACGGGAAATGCAACTGACTTGGACTCGAACCCATGCAAACAGCTATGTTTTCTGTCACCCCAGGAAAACAAAGTTTTGCCTTCCCCCTCCCTCCCTCCCTCCCGGCTTGGTTTATAACCCACACTTGTATGCACTTTGCAACGATTATTTTGGACAACCCAATATTTATAAAAACGAAAGGAAGAAAACTTATATTAGTGACATAAAATAATGTCAATGAACTTACAGCGAAAAGAAAAAAAAAAAAGATCGCTAATATGTCGGCCCTGAAAATGTGCCGCCCCAGACACGTGTTTCCAGTGTTGGTAGTTCAGTCGATCCTGCACATACATAAGGTCAAAATTGATAATGATCTAGAGTTTTCCTCCATCAAACTAATTTTAACTTTTGTATTTACACCTCTTCGATATCATGAATTTCTGGAACATACTGGGTGAGGGAGGCACAGACGGACGGATAAATCAATTATATATATGAAGGGTGCCGGGATAGCTCAGTTGCTATACCGACTAGGCAAGAGGCTGGATGACAAAGGAATCACGGTTCGATTCCCGAAAAGGCTGAGAGATTTCGTTCTTCTCCGAAGCGTCCAGGCCGGCTCTGGAGCACACCCTAGTCGAAGGGTACTGCGAACTTCTTCCCTGGGGGTAAAGCGGCCAGGACGTGAGGTCGACTACTCACATCCGCCTTGTGCTGAGGTTAAGAATGTGTGGAGCTAAACCTCCCACCCTCCCATATTTTGATAGCGTACTGCTTGTGTAAGCACGCGATAACAGGCATGTAGACCTATACACATGGACATTTAACTTCTATCATAGTGAATTGATATTAGCTCCGAAAGTATTCCAAGAATTATTCTAAAGCGAAGTATCTGGGTGACTGAGTCATGCCAAAACAAACAAACTTCTGTGACACATGTCATGATGTACAGGGCTGTACGTTGATGTGCAGTCTGTAATTGGTTGCGGCGGCGGCGGTCGTCCTAACCACCGACACCATTACCTAAAAAGGGTATCCACTGCCACCACTTTGGACAACACTATGATATATATATATATATATATTCTACGACACTACCACATTACACACGAATATTATAACATCTAAACAAAATACAATAACCCAGTCAAAGTTTCAGTTTTTCACCGTGCATTTTGTCACAATTCACATTTATTCACCAACACATGCGCATTTTTTAATGACACTATAAAACTTTAATTTGTTAAAACAGTTAAAATCTCCGACATGTTTCGGTTTATATTTAAACCATCTTCAGGGAGCTATTAGTTCATGCTAAAGTTACTTATATCTCTTGTTGCTGTGATGGTGTTGTGGCAGCAACAAGAGATATAAGTAACTTTAGCATGAACTAACAGCTCCCTGAAGATGGTTTAAATATAAACCGAAACATTTCGGAGATTTTAACTGTTTTAACAAATTAAAGTTTCATAGTGTCATTAAAAAATGTGCATGTGTTGGTGAATAAATGTGAACCCAATCATAGTTTAAGGCACAATACAAAGTACTTCTCTAACACAAGGATTACAATTTCCTATAAAGGAACTGCCATAAGAAAAGCCTGATCACCTCCCGCTGCGGCATATTTTCTTCCTTCCATTACCCAACCAATCAATTTGGAATACACACTTATAAAGCACCCAAAATAAAACGAAATATAACCCAAATCATTTCGCACGCTTCAATTTGGCACCAAACAACATAATCACGCTTACCTGGCAAGATACTTAGCAGTAAAGCCCACATCTTGCAAATTTTACTCTTTCTCCACTCCCCACACGTCTGCCGCTACCGAAGGTTCAACAAAGACTCTGTACCATCGCTTTACCAAGCTACGCCACACTTCTCAGCTAAAGTAAGTACTTTCTGTATTCACCTATCAACAGTTTTCTACAGTTTCAACTGGTTTACTGTTGCTATATGAGTGATAGGTGATCTGGTCTTCCTGTTTGTTCGACTGGCAGATGTACCCAACAGTTCCGTACAATGCTAGCAGGATATATGAAATATATAAAATGAAATGGAATGGAATAAAATAAAATTTTCTCTACAGGGCACTTCACAGCCCAAACACATTACTGCACAGCTCTTCTGTAGCGTCGGTTTGCATTTTTGTAGTTTTCAATGCACAGACATTTTAATCCTGTACATCATGTGCATGCGGCACCAACGAGGGGTGGGGGTGGAGGGTGGGAGTTGGGAGGACAGACCATCCCGGTGTCCACAATTATTAATCTCCTTGTTTCGTTTCGTAATACCTCCTTCACGTTTCGATCCCGCTTGATCGTCTTCAAGGGGAAATGATTAGAAAACGCAAATGTCAATATTAGGCCACAGAGTACACAGAATTTTGTCGTCATCAATATAAAATTTATACACTAAAATGTGCTTAAAATCTGCATACATGCAAGGATTAGTAACTTTCTTTCTATATTAGTTTGTACAGTTTCACCTCTTCATTTGACGGAGTTTTCTTGACATATTACAGCTAATCCTTGTTATGAAACGCGTTCGCAAAGTTGCGAAAAGCGACTATCAGCTTCGCCGCGTCTCTCTGTCCGCATGGAACAACTCGGCTCCCACTGGACGGATTTTCATTAAATTTGATATTTCGAGGTTTTTCGAAACTATGTCGAGAAGATTCAAGTTTCATTACAATCTGACAATAATAACGGGTACTTTTAAAGTAAAACCCTGTGCACATTTGTGATAACATCTCGCTGAACTCGTCCTAGGATGCCAAATATTTCAGACGAATGTTGTACATAGTTGTACATAGATGTACAACATTTTATGTTCAATAACTTTTATCCGAAAATTCCTTCTGTTTACAAAGTAACGTGGACAAACACGGTACAGCCGGACAGGTCGCAGATGACAATATAATGTGGACTAGAAAAGATGCAATTTGCATGACGGGTAATTGAGACAAGAATAAAGACACACACTCATACTATTTAATACTTATTGCTTTATGTTCGATTAATTCCGTCTGATGTCGTAAAATATTTTCCGGCCACATAAAACTGAGAAACTGCGCGACGCCTTGTCTATTATTAGGAAATATTTAGCCAAAATGTGCGTCTACAGAAGGCCATCAGTAAGTGAACATTCTTTTGTTTCAATGCAGCTTCGGGTACTTTACACGAATACCTCCGCACGTTTCACTGTTGCCGGCGAGCATTGTTGTGCAACACTCAAAATTTTCATATAGCTGACAGTGACATGTAGCTCAGCAATACACACAGAAGGATTGTTACATATCCAATGCAACGATTGTTTAGCGAAAACACCATAATGTTACGTTATTATTACTACTACTACTACCTTTTATTGTAAGAAATACAGAGATTACCGGTGAAACATATTAATGTTCATCGCTTGTTATTAAACTCTGCTGTTTCATGTCGAAGTATACATACATTTTTTTGTCACCCGTCAATAAAATCTTACCTTTCATTTTCCCTGATGATTATGTCCAAATGGTTCATATTCTTTGATTATTATTGTCTTTCTTTATGTACTGAAATACCAGGCATGCAACCAGGCAGGGCTTTTCTTCTACTGACGGATCGTCGTAGTGTTTCTGCTTGTAATTACTGTTATTCTGCACCGAAGCTGCTGATGACTCACTACCGTGGCTACAATAAGAATGCCATACAACACACCGCAGCTTGTACGTGGTAAAGAAAATCTGACCCAACTAGAGTCCAAGCTGTGTTCTTAAACTCTTTATAAAGAGTGGCGATAATATCCCAGAATGCCACATTCTGCCTCAGCAAAAACGCTCTACCCCATTTGGCAAGAGATGTGTGGCATTCTGTCCTTGAACTGATTACACAAGTCATCTGCTCATTCATTATGTTGTCTGGTTTGGGACAGGTACAGTACATAGCCTCTTTCAAAAAGAGTTCTCCACAAATGCGATATAGTGCTTCTCTTTCAAGCTACAGTGTCTTCTCTCTTCCTTGAGGTCATCTGATAGCTGTTTACGTCTTCTTCCTCCTCTTCCCGTCATTTATTTCTTTCAATAGTGTGTTTTAGAAGGCAATTCCTACGCAAGATGTGATCAATCCAGTTAGCCGTCTTTCTTTTAATTACATGAGGATCTTCCTTTCCTCCTAGACTCCTCTCCAGTATTCAAGCGATTGGTCCAACTGATCTTCTCCACCCTTCTCGTGCATTACATTCCAAAAACTTTCTACGTATTTGATGACAGTAGAAACAAAATATCAAATCGTAGAACTGAATTATTTTTAAACAAAAGGAAGCACTTAATATGAAGCATAAATCTACATGAATTACAGACTTAGTGTTGGTAAGGCATAACTTATGGATGCAGAATTTATGAAACCAAAACGTACAATAATTTCTTTATATCTTTTGTTTTCACATGCAAATGGCGTGTTAATATTTTAATCGACTGACTCCTGCTAACAAGCGCTGTTAGATAACGCGAAATAAATTATATAATTACTGACGCCTCGGAGAAGCTTGATGCATCTATATTCAAAGTCCAAGAAATTCACCCTTGCCTTCCATGATGTTCAAACACAAAGTAGTTCGTTAACAATCGCTGAACACTTCCTTGCACCTCTCGAATGACTATTACTTTGTGTGTCATGAGGAAAAGTTTCAAATATTATAAATAACCAGCAGTTTTTATATGTTCTGTGTGCCGAACTGGTGACTCAGTGTGTAAAGGGGGAGTGAGCGGCAGTCAAGAGGAGTGATTCAGCCGCTAGGGGCTATGGGAACCGAGAACAGCCGTGACCTGTCACACGCTGGCTACGTACGTATCCTTCACCTTGAAGATTGAATCTTCAAGGTACTCCGAAACTTGCACTTTACCTGGATTATGTACAGGAAGCGTTCATATCAGCGCAGGGACCCACCCAGCCTCCTACTCAACTGATACCGGAGACTTCTTTCTTACGGATAAAGCGGCTTGAGTGTTAGCACTGGCCCCTATCCGGTGCCAACGTTAAAGGGTGAAAGAAGCTGTAATTCCACTACTTCCTGGTGGGCGCAGAGACAATTTTACTTTATCTTCACAGCATTTCACAAAGAAGGATTAACACCAGAATGGTGTCAAACACTTCATTATCCAACTAATGCACAATATATAATATGTAGATACAATTAAAATTATAAAATATTTAAAAGTGCTGCAACACGTTTCGGATCACAGAGGATCCATCATCAGGGAGATTTGTACAGTGCTTGGCTAAAAATTACAAGAATGGTTCTATCGTGTTATGGCAGCATGATGTGACCCGTTGTGCGTGTGTGTAGTTCAGTGTATAGGAAGGCCTTCATATACAGTGAACTTAACACACGCACCAGGGGTCACATCATGCTGCCATAACACCGACCTTGTTTATGTCAACGGACACGATAGAACCATTCTTGTAATTTTTAGCCAAGCACTGTACAAGGCTCCATGATGATGGATCCTCTGTGATCCGAAACATGTTGGAGCACTTTTAAATATTTTATAATTTTAACTGTATCTACATATTATATATTTCGCATTAGTTGGATAATAAAGTGTTTGATTATCCTTGATGCAAGGTGGAAACATGAAGATTACCAGAACGGGGCATTCGTCGATAGTTTCCCGCTGTGGTATATTGGTAACCCCACTCTCTCTTCTTGCTGCTTCTGCCTAGCAACTGAATGTCCTGCGCGTTTGTTTTGTGTATGTGGAAGCAATTCGGGAATATACGTGTTGCTATTCCAGCATGCAAGGCGCCCTTATTGTTCTGTACCTACAAGTTTCCACTGGCTGGAACAGTGGGGAATCAAAGTAAATCCAAATAATTCCGCAAAGGTAACATTCACTACACGACGAGACACCTGTCCGCCAGTAAATCTCCACAATACTCCCATACCTGTCAAAACAGAAGTAAAATACCTAGAACTTCACCTAGACGAAAAACTAATGTGGAAGACGCACATAAAAGCCAAACGATGCCAAATGGAACTTAAACTCAAAAACATGAGCTGGCTAATAAACGCACGTTCACAGCTATCCCTAGACAGCAAACTAACCGTATTCAAGACAATACTGCTACCCATCTGGACATACCGGATAGAGCTATGGGGATGTAGCAAGCCATCCAACACCAAGATCCTCCAAACATTCCAGTGAAAAATGCTCAGAATGATCAGCAGAGCCCCCTGGTACTGTACGTCTCCAACCAAACCTTGCACAGTGACTTCGAAATCCCGTACGTTACGGAAGTGGTTAGAATCAACGCCAACAAATACAAAAACCGCAGCACTGAGCACAGTAATCAGCTGATCAGAGCTCTCTTCAACCCCACAGTCGACAGACGACTCGAACGATTATGGCCGAAAGACTTAGCTCCATAGCACAACTCCAGTGAACCACCGATGGATGGTGCCTGCCTCACGACCTCTTCTTACCTCAACCTTACTAATTACTCTATTTAATTGAGTAGATTGTAATTTGCAATATACAATAAAAAAACCTACAAGTTTCACGATTTGGCTTACCACAAAGACTTCCTTTTAAAACGTACCGTGTCTGAGGTGCAGCCGTCAGCTGCATTTCCGGATATTACAACATAGCCTCCACCTACAAGCTCGTTACGAAATTACGCAAACTGCTTCCTTGAAGGGACAACTTTACACCAGCAACTGTAATATTTGCAGGTCAAATGTTTTCTTGTTTATGTGTCCACAAAATTTATGGTGCCTCGAATTCAACCCCAGAAATCTACAAAACAAACTTGGAAGTCACCTGAAGGGCGAAAAGCCCCTGCACCTGTACGTAGTAAAATGGACAGACAGCAACTGTCATGAATCGAGACGCTGGGGAAGACAAAATGTTACTTGATACGACACGTGTAAAGTTTCGCTTGAACAGAAGTACATTGTATACTGGAAAGTACGTTTCATGGCTTTACAATTAAGGGCGTCCATCATTTGCCTTTCAACTAGCCGATAGAAACAAGATCAAACATCCATTCAATAAATATGCAGTTTACGACGGGAAACTTAAGTGTTTAAGTTGGAGGCGTAGTAAAAGCATGTAAGACAGAGAAGACACACGGCCATTTTGCAACACGTTTTTGGGGTTACGACTGTACAGGAAGAATGTAACAAAGTGTTCAGGAAAGGAGATTCGAATTAAATCTGAGAGGAAGTAGTCGTGGCCTGTTGTAAAGAACTTCCTTGAAATCTGAGTTTCATTGTGATGCACGATGATTTTGTAGATACGCCGTCAGCAGACGTGAGTCGGACTGGCTCCCCAGTAGGTGACAAAGAGTTACCGATGTGCCAACCTGCTCGGTAGTTGGGTTATTACTTGTTTAGTTTATTAGTTGTATGTTACAATATGATACATATTCACCGTTTAAATTAGTTACCGTGTACAAGTGGAGTGGTAAGAACTTCAGATTAACCCTGCGTAAAACATCGGAAGAAAGGGGGACATGTAGTGGCCATGACCCACTGCAGCTCGCGTAACCGCTTATCAGGTACGGGAAAGCAACATTGAAGGTGTGTCGCGCAATTACAAAACTTGGCGTTTGGTGTGTTGACTCAGTGGAAGACATTGAAATGAAATGCTCATACGGACATAGAACCAAGTGGTTCCCCCTTTAATATCTACACAATATACACCTGTGGCTTGAATCACCGTTTCATACAGTATATGGCTTCTCAAAGCACTTTTCGTAACCTACATTCTAAGCAAATGAATGATTACAATGTATTTGCTAATCCTTTCGAACTTCTTCCTTGATATTAAGAATAGTGTGTCCTGTTAACAGACCTTTACTACTACTACTACTACTGCTGCTGCTGCTGTTGCTACTACTACTACTACTACTACTACCACCACCACCACCACCTCCATCACCAATATTACCAGCACCATATCAACTTCGTGTCTCTAATACGCAAGTACAAATTTTCCAAAAATCTAGGGGTCAACTCAAAATTCAAGGCGACAAAAGTGACATGAAGCTATTTCCATACTGACAGCCCGCAGATATTAGGCTCCATTCTGGAGTAGTATCAAACCCACTGTTCTCTTTGGAGGCATATGAGGACTTTCAGCAACGAAAGAAAGTAATTTGCGCCAAGATTAGCATCCCTCAAACGTCAAAAATCACCAATGTTATTACTTTCGAAATTCCGGTAACATTTATCGTTATGCTTGTTACCACTCTTGTCACTGAAGTTACCGCCCAGCTCAGCTTCATTTGACTTCGTTTCTTTACAATTATCGATTTAATAACAACCTATTTCAAATGTTCATATTTCACAAACCTTAACTGTAATTCCGATTATTCTTTTTTATTAAAACAAATTTAAAGTCAGCTGTGTAAATGCAGGCATTGAGGTCGTATAAAAGAATTATAGAATTTTGGGCAGACGGAAGCACTTTCTGAAATAGCAGTGAGAAAATATTCACAGCAAGGAGAGAGGAAGGGACACTCGTACCTAACTGTGGCCTGCAGAGAAATAAAAAACAAATGTAAAGGAACTCACCATGAGGGACGAACATACATGACAGTAGTTGTCATCATCATCATCATTGTTACGTTTGTCACGTTTATACTGCATGGCTGGCCAGAGCGCGCCTCGTGCATGAGGTCTGCAAAAATAATACTGAGATGCTTGTACTCCTTTGTATTTGAGACTCGCTGAGGATGGCGTGTTGGCCCCCGAAACATTTAGGAGTGTTTTAAAATGTATGTACACTCTGTGATCCTATTATGTGCATTTGTTGGTAAATGTGATTGATAATACCGAAGAAGTTGACACGCACACGAGGCTGACTGTACAAGATGTTTTGAAAAAGTTTACAAAGAAAGCAGACTCATCGCCAACTCATTGCAGTTGGATGAACAGCTATAAGAAGCCACCACATAAAGGCCAAAATATTTAATATTATTAATCCATGGTTCCTGCCTAAGATGTCCCCTTAAGGGCGGTCCCGAAGCTTGTATAAGCTGGCCACCCCCTTATATTGAGTCAGTAGGATGCAATTTTACAACCGAAGCACAGAAACATTAACGTAAGGTGTTATCATTTTGAATAATGCTCTGGACAGATTAAACGAAAATAATAAAGACAGTTTTAATCAAAATATATCTTGTATTAAAAAACAATGTTTGCCTTTATAAAATGCTATATGTCTTGAAGCTTATAATATAAACAGGAGAACGTTAACGAATCCTTAGTACCATGAAGTACTTACTTACTTACTTACTCCATGTTGCAGAGTCCCTCTTGAGAAGCTAACTGGCTTGAAGCTAGTCAAGAAATTCCCCGCATTTCACGGAACCCGAAAGTTCATTACCGCACTCACAAGCGTCCGCCACCTGTCTCTATCCTGGGCCAGCCCTATCCAGTCCATATACCCACATCCCATCTCCTAGAGATCCATCCTAATATTATCCACCCACCTACGCCTAGGTCTCCCCATTGGTCTCTTTCCCGCTGGTATCTCCACCAAGACCCTATACACTCCCTCTCCTTACCC
>Ga0123352_10018833_pt1 | contig 11006 bp, 5 predicted proteins | sample TergutLab28metaG_FD_89700 | JGI IMG/M metagenome (GOLD analysis project Ga0123352, IMG submission 89700) | Labiotermes labralis P1 segment gut microbial communities from Petit-Saut dam, French Guiana - Lab288 P1 | ecosystem: Host-associated > Arthropoda: Insects > Digestive system > Gut ... | reverse complement strand
TATTTATGTATGTATGTATCTATATATGTATTGTGTGTATGTGTATATGTATGTGTGTATGTGTGTGTGTATGTATGTAAGTGTGTATATATGTATGTATTTATGGATGTATGTATGTATGCATATATATATATGATTATGTAAGTAAGTATGCAAGTATGTATGTGTGTATGTATGTAAGAATATATGTATGTATATATATGTGTGTATGTAAGTATGTATGTGTTATGTGTGTATGTATCTATATATGTATGTGTGTATGTGTATATGTATGTGTGTCTGTATGTAAGTGTGTATATATGTATGCATGTATGGATCCATGTTGTATATATGTATATATGTGTGTACTTATGTGTGTGTGTGTGTGTATGTATGTATGAATGTATGTACATATGTGTGTACGTATGTATGTGTATATATACGTATGTATATACGCATGTATATATGTGTGTTTGTATGTATGTGTGTATGTATATATGTATGTATTTGTGTACGTAGGTGTGCATGTATGTATGCATGTATGTATGTGTGTATATATGTATCTGTGTGTGTTTATATATTTATGTATGTCTGTATGAATGTATGTACGTATGTATGTGTGTATGCATGTATGTATGTATGTATGTATTCGTGTATGTATGTATGCATGCATTTTATGTGTATGTATATATGTATGCATGTATGTATTTATGTATGTAAGTACGTATGTGTGCGTGCATGTATGTATGTATGCATGCATTTTATGTGTGTGTATATATGTATGTATGTATGTATGCATGTATGTATTTATGTATTATATATGTATGTATATGTGTACGGATGTTTGTATGTATGTCTGCATTTATGTGTGTATGTACGTATGTGTGTATGTGTGTGTGTTTGTGTGTATGTATGAATGTATGTCTGTATATATGTACGTACGTATGTATGTATGTATGCATGTATGTATTGTGTTTGTATGTATGTATGTGTGTATGTAAGTAATTCCTGTAAAATTTGTCAAATTAGGTGAAGTTTGGATCGTAATTCCAATATCACCACATCACAGCGAACCCGACCTTTACGAGTTATATTCCATAGAGTTTCAGTGAATTGATTGAATGAAAATAATATCATTCTGAAAAGAGTTGAATATATACGGTAATATGGAATTAATCTGTCTGATTGAGCAAAATGGTTCGACCTAAATTATGAACTTTTTCAATTTCTTAACGACTTTAATATAAGAAGGTGTGCGTATATGTATTTATGAATGTCTTCCCAATTTTATATAAAAATAATTAATTTATATTACATTTATTATTATATGCAATATGTATTGCATTAAAATAAAATTACATAATTTAAGACTTCTACATGTTACAAAGAGTAAAAAGTTTTAATAAAACACACTTTCATAGAGATTGATACACTTTTAAATTATTTATCTATCTTTAGAATTTTTTATCGTAACATGTACCACACAGGAAAGTATAATGTAGGTTTGCAAAAATGTCACAATTCTACACTAAATAAAATTATATTTCACAGCAAATTCAATCGTTTCATTCTTATCTGAATTATTTCCGATATTTTGTGCTCGAAATTCAAATCCAAGTTATTACTGCAAATTTTAGTTAAGTCAGCATCATCATACTGAACGCTGGTCTGGCTTGATTACGAATGTGAGCTACGTCACTTTCTACAAGTCTCCAAATACTTAACATTCTTCAAAGTTAGTACCTGAAAACTCAGAACCTAACAAGCCAGCTGTCCGCACTGCACCAGTTCCCAAAATACCGCTAAACTATATGCTGAACAGAAATTAATGGGCGCGTAGAAGCACAAAGGAAAGCTATGGCTTATAATGAGATTACTGATTAATTAAATATTAATTTGTAATCTGAAAGAAATTATTTCTGGAAACTGAGTGTCTTGCATGCATCAAATGATGAGTCCTGCTCTTCACTTGTGTATATTTTTTAGTACCAAGAAATGATATTAAAGTTATATATACATTACGGATAGAAATAATTTTGGTAATTTATTAATATTGTAATATTATGTTGTATTAGAGGGAACTCAAAATGAACTAGTGGGAAAATATTTAATGAATTTATTGAATAATTAATTTAGTTGTGTATTGAAATGTGAAATTGTTATAAAATTAGAAAATTGTGTTTGTTTATACTGTAGCTCGACAGCCTATCGACGAAATACGCATTTTTAATTGTTGATTTTCTGTATCACACCCTTAGACACTTACAATTACACACTATTTGACGAAATTAAATAAACTCAATTATATACAATATTCTATATAAAAAATTAGAAACACAGTAAGCTCCACATATATAGTCACATATATTTGGGCACACAAATTTTAGACACACAAAAATATTCACCTACAATTAGACACAGAAATAGGCTTATACAAATAGACACACAAAACTGGGCAGACACAATTAGACATACACATATATAGACAGAAGACGTTGGAAACGCATTTAGACAGACACAACTAGAAAAACATGTTGCTTGTGAAAAGACACTATCATTTTTCAAGTTGTTGCAGGGGTACTATCTTCAATTGTATGAGTCAAATGAATAAGGTTTGTGTGGCTTCCATTAATTAGACCTAAAAACCATGTTTAGTTTAGTGAAAAGGGCCCTTACTGCATTTTAAGACATTTTACATTGTAAAATATTCTGTGTCTTACGATTGTTTGCACTCCAGAAAATAGAACAAATATGGCTGCCTCGATGTCAGTGAAAGGAACGTGGCTGAACTACTAATTGAGCCATATGTCAGTTCTTTAATGCCATATTAACCGTGCAGCTGCTTGCAGAAAAACTAGCACGCCTTTGTTTGTCTGAAATCTTCATAGAGTTCTACAAATTATCTGCCGTTTTTTATGCATTCAACCCTCCATAAATTAAGATTATTCTACGTATCCTGGCAAATATTACAAGAAATTTTGCAGGCTATAGTAGAACTGCGAATTTACACACAGTAGGTACTAACAACGTACATGTATTCAGTCTCTCTGTGAATTGTTATTATGGTGGTAACGACTGTGGAATAGTGAGGTGGATATGCAGAGCAGGTGGTTCTGCGCTCTTTTGACATATCACAGTGTTGTGCGACACTATGTCGATATCAGTGACTTGCATCGAATCCTGCAAATTATCGTTCAAAATAAATGACAATATGAATTTGTAGAATTTTCATGCAACATGCTTCAAAACTTGTACGTAAATTAAATATTTCTTTTTATCAACTTACTATATAAAACTGTTAAATGTAATGAGACCCTCTCCTTTTTGATCAATATTTCTAAGAATAAATCACGTCGTTTGCATTTTTTAAAGAGCTGTTTCGAATAATCTCGCTATGATCAATAGATGGAAATTTCGTTACTTTTTGTAGGAACTTAGTACCAGGAGTGAACAGTGTGCAGTGCCATTTTAATTAGACACTTGGTCACGCAAAACTGAACTATGTTAAACACTGCGAGGGCCGAAATTTTTTTGGTGAAATGGATGATTTTTTTAAAGGGACGAAAACAAAATGTTTACAGGTGTTTTCCGGTTATGTTCACGTTTTTAAAACTGTTTTATTTTTCTGTCATGTAATTGAGGCGCTAAAACAAGGAAGGAAATTATGGCAGAAAACCAAATTAAAATGTTTAGTTCTAACGCTTGGACGGGCATGTTAAGAAGAAAATATAAATTATAAATTTAAAGCTCCTCATCAATATTCCGGTCATGCAATGACGCCAATAATCTTCAGAAGTTCTTAAAAAAGGGGCGATTTATTGGGAAGTTGGGAAACTACAGGATTTAGAAAATATCCTTCCCTATGGAAAAAATTAATGTGTTCAGCTCCTTCTTCTGTTTTTAAACGTGTCTATTTAATTATTTTCGAAATTCATCCACAAGAGCAATTTCCTCGTAAACTAAAATTTCACCTATAATTGGTTTCATTTATAGTGTATTAGTAGTTTCTTACTTGTGTGCTACAATATGACTAAAAAATCTGACACGTTTTTGTTATTAGGTCACACTGCTTAATACTCAGGGAACGACACGCGTATTCCTTCAAATTAAATAGAAGTTTTTAACTGAATCAAAAGTACAATAATTTTATTTGCACTATTAATTCGAGAGCCCGTTTTCATATCTCCTTCCCAGAACGTTCGTTTTCCTAATTACGTTCGTTTTCTTTACTATTCCACAATATTCCCAAGTTCATTGTGCTCCTCAATACCGAGAATTTATTATGACATTCAGATCCACCACATACCGTAGGACTACTCTGGACTAGTGCTTAGCCCGATGTAGAGACAGCTAAATGATAACTCACAAAATTCACAACAGAAAAACTTCCACTCTACTGGCGGTATTCGAACCCACAGTCTCATTAATCGAATGGCCGCAGACCCACGTCTTAGACCGAGGAGACATTGGGATCGGAATTTGTGTTTGTTAAAGAACACAATTAAAGGTTTTCGCTAATTACACACTTTCCTCTGTTCCGTTTACTTTCAAATACCCTCAGTGCTGAAGTGTTCATAAATATTACAAACACAGTATAATGATAAAATTAAACTATTGAATGCTTTTTAGAGAAAAAGCACCTTTTTTATTTTTGAACTTATTATTTCAGAGATCTCTCTGTCTTCTTTCCTTGTCTTCGCCTTGTATAAAAGGCAATATTGACACATATTTCGCACATAAAATATTTGTTATCCAAATAATTACTTCAAAAAGCAACATACACACCCCGTTTACAAATACAGGTTAAATGTTTACTATATAAGATTCAAATATATCTTTGGTGCAGACAACAATGGACATATATTTAAATTGCATTCAATTATAAGTTTTTTTAAATTTAAATTTAAATACTTTGCTAGTATCTATTACGTTTTTGCATATACTACGAAATATCGGCTTTGGACACTTTTTAAGGTGAAAAGTGAATGTCTGTCAGAAGGAACCGTGTCACAGTAGACCTACCTGTTAACTGTCACATGACAATTAAGTGGCATTCACGTAACACACAACACGGTGCAGTATAAATGCACAATTGGTGGTGTTGCTGTTCAGCGGTACGCTGTTGTGTTCTGTTAGATTGACAGTTAAGTAGGAATTTCTTTTACATTCTCTCCGAATTATTTGGTCACATACGTAACAAAGAAATGCCATGAATTAGACATTCAGAAATTTCGTTCTATTTGGAGAAAAATATTTCGGGAAATATGATAAATATTTAAATATATAAATAAATAAATAAATATATAAACTAATACATTTCAGAGAATCTTCCTTCTTCCGAAATAAGGTCAGATACCGATCAACTTCTACCAAATGTTTTTCGTTACCTTACAATGAGTGGGGTGCTTTAGAAGTTTTATATAAATTGCTTGATGATTATTCCTTACTAATTGAAACATGTAGCTGTCTACAGTGTCATTTGTTGAACTGAGTTTGGTTGAAGTGTTTGTTACTTTACGTGAGCACAGTTAAAATGCGTGATGACTCATATAATGTAAACTGAAAACTGATTATCGACTAATGGTTTGAAAATAATTTGTGAATCCTTGACGCTTCACCTTGGGCAACTGTTCCTTAGAAGTTAAGACTTATATTTATTTGTGCCAAAATATTTCTGTTGGAAAATTTAAAAGTCTGTAGATTTACATAGAAGGTAAATTTGAGAAATGTTCGGCCAAAAAATTTTTACCCAGGATAAGAAAAGAGAAATAGATTAGTGTGGATGTTTGTGGCCCTAATCATCCTACATGCAAAGCGCATACGTCGTGTTTCATTTTCATCTGTAGCCTATCTAACTGTACAGTAATTGTAATTCACATTAACGTATAAATTGCAATAGTGTGTGAAAAGCTTTATTGAGCATTAAATATGTGTACAGATTTCCTCTTCTACATTCTTCTGTAAAGTTTCTCATTCTGAGAAGAATTGCGTGAAATATTTTTATAAATATGCATAGCTGTACACAAATATTCCAATTAATTTGTTACATTTTAAAGAAATTGAATTTTCTGTTAGAAGTTTTGGATAGTATTCTAATATTGATTTAATGAAAATTCTTCTTTTGGAATGTAGTTGTTCTACCATTCGAAGGGAGAGAAATCACAAAGCTAATAGTCGCTAATCGCATTTTCCGAACACGCCTAAGAACCAGTCTCTATTCAGGAACGTAACCTACAGCGTACTGTCGGAAATACGCCTATAATGCTAGAATTATTTTGTGTAATATTTTACTCTATATTGTTCTGTATTTCGTACTTATATCTTATATTCCAGGGATATCTAGTTCTTTCTTTATGATTCCACTTCATATTTTTCTTGTCTTGTGTATCACTTAAAAAGTAATTAATCTTGAATTATTTTAATAAAACTGAAATTTCTGAAAAAATTTTAATATAATTCTCAAATTTTGATTCAATAAATATGCTTCTTGTGGGAAAGGATGTGTTCTGTGTGGATGGAGAGACATGAAAAAGCTAATAGTAGCTTATCACACATTTTCCGAACACGCCTAAGAACAAGTCGCCCTTCCGGACCGTACGATACAGCGTAATGTCAGGCACAAACCTAAATTAGTAGTATTATTTTCTGTAAATCTGTAATGTATAGATCGATATACGAAAATCATAAGCCATTTAAACCCATTACTCTGACATCTATATGCGTAAGTGGTACTAATTCGGTGTAATTTAGAAAAATTTATGTCTATTTTCCGCACTTTTTGTTTATTGATTTTGCCCTAATTTTAGAGCAGGAACGAAATTTCGATAAAGTGGTTTGTGTTTATTGAAGGACACGCTAATTCTCAGCAAGTTATTTCTTGAAGCCACTGTTTTGTTTTCACATTATGCCTTATTATGATAGCTTGTCACACAGCAACATCTGAATTATTGATAAGTGAGGCAAACAGAGGATCGGTTTGTTTCTGAATGTGTTGTAAATGGTAGCAGAACTGTAGATGTTGTGCAACAGGAAAGGCTTCGATATTGTTTCTGCTCCAGAAATGAACTGTAACAGAACAGTAAGTATATAACAGCCAGCTTATCTTACTTGTGCCAGATACATCTACGTGTATTATATGTATAATTACGGAGAAATAATTCGGCGATTGTGGGCTCCTCTTTGTTAAAATGTACGTTCTTTGCTATGTATAATTTGTGACGAAATGATTATTTTACTGATAAACAATGTTATGTCTGTAATTAAGGTGTTGTGGCCTGGTTGTCAGACGGCCAGTGCCAAGAGGAATCTAAGCACTGTTCAAAGATTGGCCTGCTTCTTTATAACGGGAGCTATGCGTAATAATCCCTCCAATGCTGTGGAAGAATACCTTTGCCTACCCCATAGAAGTGGGTGGCTCAGTGTGAGGCTAATTCAGCTTCGCATCGACTCTGGAGTCTGGGATGTTGGTCTTACCTACAACCCAACCAAGGACACAGCAGTATTTTGATATTTAATATCGGTATTGACGTTATGAATAAAGCATACATCTTTGAACCCAAATAGAGTGTTAACGTGTTGACAAGGGAGTACTGGACTAAAGCAACTGGTGCTGCTCCTGCAGTCAACGAGTTCGTCTGGTTTACAGATGGTTCCAATTTGAGTTAGGGGACCGGTGCTGGAGTCTATGGGTAATCGGGAGGATGAAGGCTCAGCTTTTCCCTAGGTAGATATACAAAATTATTTAGGCGCACATATATGCTACCTCAGCCTGTGCCTATGAGATTCAATTGCAGAATAGACCGGACAACCACGTGAGTATCTGCTCCGATAGACTAACGGCCTTGAAAGCCCTTAAGGCCGTTAGAACCAGGTTTCCTTTGGATCATCAATGCCAAAAGGCGTTGAATGATATGTCTATTCGGCATGGGATGGGAATATTTTTGATCTCCGAACATGCTGGAATAAGAGGTAATGAAATCGCCGATGGTATCGCGAGGGGCGGCACTTCTCTGGGGTTTCTTGTAACCGAGAGGGCCCTGGGGTTCTCTAGGAGAGATTTACAAAAGAGACTCGGTCGCTGGCTGGCCAACCAGCACGGGGCCCAATGGCGAGATCTTGGTGATACCCAAAGGCAGGCTTGAGAGTTTATTTCGGGACACATTCTGGGTACCAGGACAATATTTATGTCTTCAATAGCATTCAATCCAGTGTTGTAACTGGCCTTCTTAAGGTCATAACACCCTTTACCTATTGGGGCTGCTTGACAGCCCCTTGTGAAGGAAGTGTGGTGTGAGAGAGGAAACCTCTCTCACATTCTGTGTGAGTGCGAGGCTTTGGCCTTACTCAGACATGTGAACCTGGGCTCCTTTTTCTTGGAGCCAGAAGATATTAGCAGTTTAGGTTTGGCGGTCATCTGGAACTCTAGTAAGGTTACGGGGAACCCATGATTCGATATGGGACACAAAGGGCCCGTTTTTATCAAGGTCTAGGTGCATCGGGCCAAATCAGTCAATTAATGAATGAATCAATCAATCAATATGGGGGGGGGGTAGTAAAGTAGTATAAAATAAGATTGTTTGGAAGCTAACCTGATATCTGTTTAATTGCTAACCTGATATCTGTTTAATTTCTGAGGACAGCAGTTTATCTGCATAGGTTTCGAAAAGAAATTCAAGGATCAAATTTAAACGCCTATGCTTGTGCTAAATTTAATCACTTACATCTAGTACCCAAATTACCACAATTTTTTTTCCTGTTTTACCATTATTATAAATTTTATTCCTATTTGTCTTTTAGCTGTTTGGAAATCAATAATTCTGTAGACTTAACTTGTGAGTCACATTATTTTTTTGTCCCAATTTCGAAAATAACACAAATTTTATTTTATTTAAGAAGCGCTTTGTTTTATGTTGTATATTTTCTGTATATATAATCCTAAATGATGTTGGGAGAAGCTACAAATATTTCCTCAAGAAACGCATTTTCCTTTTATACAGTACAACCACAGATTATTGCTTTCCGATCTACAGATATAAATATTGTCTTCTCAGACATTCGACATGAAAATAAACAAAGTTTCATTGGTGGAGAAATTAGGTCAATTAAACCAACGTGATAAACAATTTGTTAGGTATAACATTCAGAAAAATCTTTTTTTTTTTGTGGAATTTTATTCATTTTAGTCTGCTTTCACAATGCTTGAAATAATTATAAAAGAAAAATTAAAGTTGAAAATACACGGACAAAATTTTCTATTTTACCCTTTGGCGTATTTCAACAGAAAGGGAGCAAAGACATTAAATGTAAAAAAATTTAAAATGTATTAACTTATCCTATACAAGTTGCGTTCAAAAAACCGAACTTTTGCTATTAAGATTTTATTGCTCATTTTCTGCTTTTTAAGCACTATCCACTTCTAACTAGTCCACTCTACTGGCGATACAAATTTCCCAACATTTCTTCCATTATTAGAATACTTCCTTGAACACATTTTCTGTGATGGCGCGCAATAAAGTTATCGCATTTTCCTGAATCTCCCCTTTGGTTTGGAAACGACTTCTTTCAAAGTGGTTTCAAAATTTAGAAACGGAAAAATTCTGCTGGTTTAAGTCCGGAGAGTACGGTGAATAGGTCACAACGGATGTCTGACATTTTTCCAGATAACAGCGGATGAGGAAAGACGCGTGAGCGGCCTAATTGTCGTGGTGCAACATCGAAGTTTGGTTCCCTTACAATTCAGGCATCTTCCTGTGCACATTTTCCCTCAAAAGGGCTACAGTCTCCTGGTATATCTGTTTGTTTATTATCTGACCACGTGGTAAAATCCTCATGATGGACAATGCCATTCCAACCGAAAAACAAAACAATTATTACGTTGATATTTCTCCCTCTTATCCGCGTTTTTTTTGGTCGAAGAGACCCTTTCCACATCCACTGCGAAGATTGCATCTTGGTTTCAACATCATACCCATAAACTACGTCTCGATTCCTATTATGATGTTCTTAAGGAAATTCTAATTACCATTTGAATTGGCAAGCAGTTCCTAACTGATTTCAACACCCCTCTTTTTCTGATGGACAGTCAACAAGGGCGGCACGGAATTCCAACAGACGCGACGCACCTGAATGTTTTCATTAAAAATTTGTTGGCACTATCCTTTGTTGTTCCCAAAGTTTAGGACAGTAAAACAAAAATTTCCAAGAATCACAACACGAAACCTCTCGACATGGTCGTCGTTTGTTGATGTGGAATGTCGTCCGGGATTGGTATCTTCACCGACCGAAATTCTGCCTTCCTTAAAGCGCTTAAACCACACATAGCACTGCGATTGGCTCATACATTTCTCCGCGAATGCTTGGTTAAATGCTTGAATTGACACTGTAGAACCTTTTAACAAGTTTGAAGCAAATTTCACAGAAACAAGTTGTTCAAACTTTTCCATTGTCACTTTGTCACTAATCAGATGAACACATTGTGCACGTGTTCAGTTCAGCTGATGTAGCTCGACGACTAAAGGTCATAGAGAAAGGGGACAAATGGCAGTTTGTTGTCAAACGCGGCGATAGGTTGCTGTCAGTAGCTGCAGTGCGCTCTGTGCTGGTGGGCGAGCTAATTAATAATTACAATCTCTTTTTGACACACGCCTCTTATTCTGGTCCCGTTTGTAAATACAAGCATTTCTGCAACATGAAAAGCCAATGCAAGTCTTGCAAATTTACTCACAATATTGACCCTTAATTTCCCACCACTCTCCAGTCTACACTAAAACTTAAATTATCACAATACACATAGTACTGTGTACAGAGTAGCGATATAACTGGGTCCTTGATAAATACAGAACTTTTCATCACGGAATGCCAAAATGCAACTGAAGCTTGCTACAATTATTTTAGTAGATATAATCAAGAGGGCATAATTAATTTTACATCCATTTTCATGCCAATGTACATGCATTTCTTCATCACTGACTCATATCAAATTTTACGGAAATACATGGATGGCAGAATTTTCGGGACATATATATATA
>Ga0123352_10018832_pt1 | contig 11007 bp, 4 predicted proteins | sample TergutLab28metaG_FD_89700 | JGI IMG/M metagenome (GOLD analysis project Ga0123352, IMG submission 89700) | Labiotermes labralis P1 segment gut microbial communities from Petit-Saut dam, French Guiana - Lab288 P1 | ecosystem: Host-associated > Arthropoda: Insects > Digestive system > Gut ... | reverse complement strand
TTTGGATTCGTTTTTGTGGAAGAGATTTTTCTTCCCCATATACTAGGGCCCGGTTGTGTTACAAACCCGCTCTCACCCCCCCCCCCCCCGGTCTGTTAGTATTAATTTCTCTTCTTGGCTCAAGGCGCCCGGCGGGACATCAAATAACCGCCCACGTCCATCTAAATCGCGCTCAAAAGTGAGTGGTGGTATATCTCCAATGTTCCTATACGAATTCATGGCAGTGGACAAGGAAAACTTTACTCTTTACTTTATGTTAGCACATTTATGTCACAACATGTCCATAGAAGCTGGTAAAAATGAAACAAGAAGCAGTGAGAAATTAATTCGTCAGCACGGATAAATAGGGATACCGAACAAAAGTGCTGCTACTTCCTGGGTTGTGACCCCGTTAATTTTTGTAGGTCTGTAGTGACGTTTAATGGCTATATTCCGTTTGTCGTCATTGCAGACGAATAGATGTAGCTAGATAGTGGAGGCACAACCTCCCACCGAAACGTCCTTACACTTTTACGGTGCTGTACGCCGTCACGTCGCAGGAGACGGCATGCTTCGCCGTCACCGCCTTGAGAGCTTGGAGTTTTTAAGGATTAGCTGTAAAGTAACCTAAAATATACAACTAATACTCCGTAATTTCTTCTCTTGTAAATTTTGACTTTTGTAATAAATGTAAGTATTTAACAAAAATAGAGTCCGAGGAATAGGAATGGCGCTTGCTCCTTCCTGCTGTCTCTATGCACAGTTCCAATTTCATGCTGGTGTAATTAAGCGCTGCTTAAATACTCTCGCAGTCTCCCCGAACTACTAGAATGCTGTTGCCGGAATGTGGCACTTTTACATGACAAGTAAGGGAAGCCTGAGAAATGAATGGATGAATAGTGTTTAGGTCGGGCTGCTAGGCATGACGTTGCCGGAAGTGAACCTCTTTGTGACCTGCGACAGATGTGTTTAACCGCAGGAATTATTAGCATACAAGGACTATCCATTTATTGTTTATTTCCCTGTACGTATTTATGCCTATGCATTTACATATAGCGCTATAATAACGTAACCTAACACATAAACCTATCCCACATGTACAAATAACTGCATGGAACCCATTCTGCATTGGAACGCTAATGTTCCCTCACCTAGACAAAAATTTACTTCCATTTTTTTTCGAAACACAAATTTCAGTGCCGTTTTCACAGAAGCCCATCTTTTGTCCCTATCCTGTGCCTAATGAAATTGGTCAACTCCCATTATATTTCTCTAAGATCCATCCAATATTATCCTTCCATCTACGTCTAGATTTTGCTAATAGGTTTTTTCTTAAAATTTTCGTGCCAAAGCCCTTTGTGTGCATTTGTTCTCACCGATACCTGTCTCATGACCCTCCCATCTCAACCTCCTCGCCTTTGTCACACCATTAATATTTGGTAAGAAGTAAGAATTATGAAGCTCCTCGTTATGCCGTGTTCTAAACCGTATCGTATTTTCCTCTCTCTCGGACACAAAATATTTAGATGACCGAGAAATCGTGTTTAGATTTCTCGGTCAGGTTGGAAATTTTTCTCTTTTCTGTAACATTTTGACTGGCTGTGGTGTTCATGAATCCTCATGTTAATTTCAGATAGAATTTATTTCCCGGCGGTAAAACAGCCAGAGAGTGAAGACAAACGCTGGTACCCGTTTACGGTCAAGATAAATAATGCGTGGAACATCAACTTCGCTGCTCTAAACGAGCTTAGTTTAACAGCCTGGTCGCTCTGCCTAGAGGCACTCTGAACACATTGGACAAGAGATAAATCCTTGGCCTGCTGAGAATCGAACCATATTTCCTCGTTCTAGCTCCTAGCCTAGTCACTCTACCCATTGCACTTCCCATGCTTTTGAATACGAGAGATTTGTTTATTATTGTTGTTTTTCTATGGCGTTGAGGCCCACAGCGGGTCTTACTTAACCTTCTCATCCTAGAGGTTTCTAGATCACACACAACGAAGCACCAAAGACAGTAGGACTCCTCCGGACTAGTGTTCAGTTCCTCGCAAAGACCTCTACCAGACAAAAAACAACAATCACAACAGAAAACATCCATGCCCCCGGCGGTATTCGAACTCGCAATCACAGCAGGCGAGTCTAGGCTTTAGATCGCGCGGCCATTGCGAGTGGCCAGTAGAGAGATACTTCCACGAAAAAAAATATATTATCTATTCCAAGGTACTACGGATTGAAATGTGCGGATTTACCCTATCACGGTGTCTTCTGTTTATTCATCCTCTATCATCCGCCAATTCATCACTGCGTAATTAGCGTAGTTGATACAGCGCAGTCAAACAGTCGATGTGTTGGCTATACTAGTTTTGAATTTACTCTTGTGGACACTCGTTGTATGAAGATTGAAATGTTGTTAATGTTTCCGGGAGGAGAAGACTGCCAAACACATCCACACCCGAAAGCGACGGCGCCCGCACGAAATTAAATAATGTTACGAATGTATGCGAAACAACAAGGAAGTCAGAAGAATGTCAGACATCAGAATATTCCAGTTCTCTTTGTGGAATTTAGAACTGAATTTGTCAGTAAAAGCAGCGTAATTATTTCCGCTGTTTTATTTCCTTCTACGTAATGATTGACGTGTTAATCCATTACGCAGTCTATTCTGAAAAGTCTAATACCAGGATAACAATGATTTGTGTATTTTTCTTCTTGAAAGCAAATTTAATTAACTAAAATACTAATTCTTTTGTACAGGAAGTAGAGGGCTCTGGGTATGCTTTGTTCCGTTAGACAGTCTCCGTACTTACTTATTTTGTAGAAAATGTAAAGCAGTCGCGTTACAGGCCTGGAGTGGCCCAGATGGTTCCATGAAGTTAAGGTTCCCAGATTACATGACAGTGGCACAGGATGGAGGTAAGGTTGTCAGCTTTACGCACCGGCCGCCTTTACCTCCAGGAATGTTCCTGGTACTCATTTCTACTAGAGGCTCAGTCGACCCCAGGGCCATAGTGCGATCGGAATGATTATGACAATGAAAAATTCCAATGACACCATCCGGAACCGAACCAGCGACCTTCTGATTTGTAGCACAGCACCTTAACCACTGTGCTACCGCGGTTCCCTTATTTTGTAGTATGAAGTCGTATTAATGTATGAATGAAGCTCGTGGCCTATTCCAGCGTCATTTAAACATATTTCGCTGTGCCTGTGACACTTATTCTTTTATGCGGGATATCAGTCTTTCTCCGAGGTGTAGTTAAGGTCTTTGCTCTTCCGAAATAATACGCAGTGTTGGTAGTTATTTATTGACGTTATGGGACAGCCTGTCTCTTCCACCTTCAACGATCGAGCAGTCCAAGCAGAAATCGTTTGACGCTCCAAGATGGGAAGCATAGGCTTTCCCAAAAGGTCGGTAACGAACTACCCACGAATGCAGAACTCTCCTTCTTTTGGTTTATAGTTTAATAATTTGCAATTCACTCTTGAAGTTTCATAGATATGTGGTTTCACCAAGTGTATTTACAGTCTTCTGGGTTGTGTCGCTGTGTGGTCTGGTGCAAAAATACCGACGGTTCAGAGATTTGTGCTGAATTTATCACGCCAAATCATCATCCAGCTCCGTTATATACGATGATGATGGGGGCGAAATATATTCTGAAACTTCGATTTATTTTTAGCAGATCACCTGACGCACAGTGCCGAAGATAGCAGTACTTACAGTCACAGATGTGAGAATGTCAGTTCTGAATTTATTAACAGATTTTCAATGGTTTATCTCCTCTCTTACATTTTTTGTTGTTTTATGATTTATACAAGCAATTCATAGAAAAATGAGGTTAGAGAAACGTACTGATTTATAAGTCAACAGCAAAATACCTGCAGTTAAAGAACCCTGATCCTCCGACCAAGTTACCTCAAGCAATAACCTTTTCCCTTTATATATTTTAAGGTTATTGTTTCAAATCTCCACCGCATTTGAATCCGCCCTGACCCCTACTGCACGCTATGCAGCCTCCACGAACCCATGGATTGAAACCATCTAGGACAATGTACCGCATTATCTAATAAGACGGAATGTGAGCGATACTGGGAGGCTAGGACAAAAATGATGGAAAATTGACTTTGTTATTTTATTATCACTATTTTTTGTGACTACCCCTTAGCATTAAGACTTTATATTTACCCTAAATGTTTCCTTTTTAAATGTTTTTTGTTTTTTTTAAAAGTGTAATACTTTTTTTCTTTTTTAGGTTTTACTTTTATTGGTCGCATAGGTCAATGTAAAATATATTTAAAAAAATAAATAAATATGTTTCAAATCCATTTCCAGAACCTGGTTATCTGTTTTTCTCAGTCTATCCAAGCAAATTCGGAGATATCTAGCCGCAGCCTCTTTCTTCTAATTTCATTAAATTTCTTTACCAAATCTTGATATTTGCTTCCTGCAATAAATTAATACATCAGGGTCCTTCATCAGAAGCTAATTAAGAGACGCTTCAATACTGAAGAAATTCCAAGCGTTTTGTGGAGAATGTATTACATTGTTCACAAGGGCTCAAAAACGGATCACACCACTAGCCGGTTCAGTCCACTCAACTCAGTCGCATAGCCTTTAGGCAAGGTCTTTCTAAAGATATTCCTATCATTTTTACCTCGAAGTGCCTGTTAGCCTGCTTAACTTCCTGTTTTGTATTTGAATCAGAATTTTTTAGAAACTTCTCATCTCATATTTATGCTTTCTTCTCCCGCTTCACTTTCTTACTTCTGTTTAATGAATTTTACCTTACACACGTTAAATTTGCTTTAATTCTTACATACTTCAATCGATTTAATGTGTAAAAACTGACAACTTCTTTCTCCTAATTACCCAAAAGGGTAGGTTTCCCAAACACACTAGTGGCAGCAGTTCCAAAGCGAGCGTAATTGGCTTCATGGCATATGACGGTCTTTCCAAGGGTATTCATTTCAGTGATGCCTGCTGTACACAGGAAACGGAAGTGCGGCATGCTAGTTTGTTAATTAGTCGAGTAGAGGAGACAGAACCGCGCACTGGATGTCTCTGTCCCTCCATCATTTACGAGGTGAAAATTCAAGTTGGCGTGTGTTAACACCCTGGGCAGGTGCTGACAATGATGGCGTCTGTGCACAATCTGTCCCTGCGATATTCCCTTACTTCCTACTCGGAATTAATACAATTCAAGAAAATGTAAATGATCTGAAAACAAGTTGGTTATATGCACTTAACATTCTGAGCAACGTAACGACCGCTGTGCGTATACCGAATATAGCAATAAAATAAAATAATTTTAAACTTTAGCAATTTTATCAAATCGAGGAGAGTGAAACTGGCAGCAAATGTAGCACAACAGGGATAAAACTCATTGACAGTGACACAAATTTGGTTTAAGTATTGGATCATTTGATTCGTATCTGTCATTTGAAGTTTATTTCATAAACAATAAATGCATTGTAGAGTGCAAGCTTTCTCCACTTCCCACCACTTCATTCTTATGCCTGCTCATTTTTATTCAGGTGACATAAGTCTTTGCTCAAAGCGACTAGGAGTTGTTTTTTCTATAAATAATAATAATAATAATTATTATTATTATTTACTGCAGTTGGGTTGTTACCCGGTGACAGTGGCTACTTTACATGTATACAAAACATGAAATTATTTAGTACTAAATTTAAGTCGGGAGGGCTACATGAGAAGCATGTAGTGGCAACTTGGAATCTTGGGAACCATCTCAGCATTTGCTTTTAGGCACAGGGAAACCAAGAAAAACCTGTGTCGAGGTGGCCGGGGGCAGGACCTTCCGAATACTGACTTCTAGCCAACAGTCCGGTATCTAAAGTAAAAAAAAAAATCAATGCACACACACACAGTACAACAAATACACATAAGATGACAACAATACACACAAGACAACTACGACAATACACACAACTACAAAAATACACACTTTTTATCGTAAAACAACTTAGAGAAATTCGTACCCTGCCTTCTAAGAAGTGATAACAATAATTAAAACACCGTTTTTACGTAACCAGAGGGAGGTGACACGGAAAGAAAATGTAGTATAATCTCCATCGTTTCTTACGCATGATCACCCACAAGATTTCGTTATCGGCGATTATAGGGCCAAGGATTTGAGAGACGGGTCTACCTGTTACATTTATCGAATATGTTACGTTCATACTATATAGCCTGCTCTACATCTTGTTGATCTGCCGCAGGAGACTAGTTTAACATACAGCCCGCCATCCTCACCGTCTATAAATACCGGAATCCAATAGGCTGTCATATGCACATACTGTGGATTGGGCGCCCTACCCTCCATCAGTCTGGATATCGATATTTTTCACTTCATCGAGTAAATCGGAGAAGAAGAGGATAAAAACACTTGGAAATCCTGCAACGTTGTTCCGATGTCGTAATTGTTCTTAAGTGAAATTTCAAGTTATATAAAATATGAAAAAGTTCCTGGCTAGTGTGTCTTAACCACGTGACTGATTCTTTCTTCTACGGATGAGTTCCTATTGGTTTATCGAACCCTGTCGCTTTGTGTACTTTATCACGTGATTCTATATTAGATATATAGAGAGAATAAATAGAATTCCTTCGACTCTTACTTCTTACTCTAATTCCATGGAAAAATAACTTATTGTGTAGCTGTATCTTTCAAATAAATTCATGTTATGTTTTTGTTGAAAAAGTCCATTACACTCCTCCCAATAACCGTCACCGGTCTCTGACCTCAGCCACAAGCATCCAGTCAGCATCCTTATACAAAATTTTCATGAGATTCGTTTCAAAATGATGAGCTGTTTAGGTCTGGGAGTTGTAAGTGCATGCAGTAATCCGATTGAAGTCGTGTCTCGAAGTATTCTGCAAATTTCGCTGTTATTCCACGAGTGCTATATGTCCCGCTCATTTGATTGCCCCAAAGTTGGGTGATGAATGTTATTCATGGAGTTCCTCACCGCGTAATTTTTCCATCCTCCTGTTACTTCCAATTCCAAAGATTTTTTTGGCACTCAAATCTCAAACACTTTTTCTCTTAATGTAAGTTACCAGTTTTCATACAAGTAAACAACTAAAGACTATGTTTCTCTTAATCTTAGTAATTAACCAACTTAATGCACAAATTCCTTTTTTTATAATAAATTTATTATAAAACAAGAATTTGTGTATTAAGTTGGTCAGTTACTATGATTATACTGAGATGCGCGGTCAGCAAAACATCAAAACAAGTTTCACTTTTTTACTTCAATATTTTACCTTCTATAAAAACCAGAATTCACACGCCCCACGGTCTACAGTTTACAACTTTGTTTCCGATAGGTGAAAAGCAAGGGAAATATGGCTTTCACGCGCACTTAATTCCGAGTGACAGAGGACAGTGACACAGGACAGTGTTGGGCATCGGGAATGACCAGCGACACATCGGGCTGCGGGAGCAAGTTCGTAACACAGAACAATGCTGCCCATACGGAACGATCAGTGGCAAGCTGGGCTGCGTGAGTTCATATCACTGGCGTCATCACAGCCCTCCATCGATCGAATAATCGTACAGACATCACGTTACACGGCAAACTAACCCTCCATTAGCAACCCCCACCCTAGCATTGGCCACCGCAACCCCTATTCCTTTCGTAACACTGTTTCGTCCTATTTTTCTTTGTTCCATCTCGTTTCTCCCATTATTCCGCAGATATCTGCCCTCTCATTTACCATATTCGGTTCGCTCACCCGGACACAATTCCTTTTGGTAGCAGCCCAGAGCTTCTTGCAACTACACGATACATCGCCTCACTTTATCTTAACATTTCTGTTTTTGTCATTTGGTTAATTAGCTGGAGCCATCAGGCCTTGATAGCTATCTACGTTAATCTAACCCTCGCATTAACATGGTCTACGTATAGTTTTTCGAGTTACATTTACTTAAATACGTCACTCATTTACTGGGATAGGATTATGAGATATTTGCAAACAAATGCGTTTCGGGCAAGTAAGTAAATTTTTTATGTCTCGATTTACTTCGTGCAGATCATATATGAAATTTAACACAGTCCAAATAAAATTCTGAACTTCTGCTTAAAGTATACCCGTACGCGATAAAGGCGCTCTTCTAAGGGTAGCTTTTCTGATCCTTTGTTGTAAGTACTGGGCAGTTGTCGGTACGAGTATTAGGACGTTACTCTATAGTTTCCTTGCAAACAATCAGGTATAAAAGTACAAAAAAAGAGGGCAGAAAAGTGTTTACTGAGTGTTTGATAACTCTTACTAAGCCCGCTTATGTTACTGCGAATTACTACATCAAATGTTGATACTTTTGGGGAGCAACATATTTATGTTATATATGGTGTAAGGGTAGGTTTACGTCACAACGTGTGAGGTACAGTACGTACAAGTTTCGAAATAATGTTCCTTTTAGAGCCATATCTGTTTATAAGGAAGATAAAAATAAATTCGTTGGTCATTCTTTGACAGACAGTCAGACACAAGGAAACAAAAACGCTCTTTTCGAAATTTGCCTACGCGCCTAAAATTGCATGCACATGTGGTATAGAGGACTGTGGCGTGTGGAGTTCTGAGGGCAGTGCAGTGCAATTCGCCAGAATTTCGCAACATTTGGAAGGAACCTGCTACACTAATAAGATTACAATCCTAAATATTGGGGCAGTTAGTTTCATAAACTGTCGGTCAATATTTATCCAAGCACAAGGCGTCACTTCCCACAATACAGGAGTATCATATAAGCGTATAGTAGCAAGGGTAAGGAACACTGCACAGAACACTTGACCTATCATATGAGTATAGCGGCAAGCATTAAGGAACGGTTGTGAAACAAGCGCTTCGACTTAGTACAGTTTGTTCTCAAGAAAGTGAGATCAGAGAAGAGATTCGCTAGGTTTCTAATAATCATTTCGGGTGTTTTTGAGGCTTTTGCGAAGAAACATTCTGCTAGAAGAGCATCAAGATATCATAAAACGCTTATTTTGCCGCAGAGGCCGATATCCTTGATGCAGTCTGCTTCTAAGCAACACGTTGTTTGCACTACATCCGCTATTACAGTAAAGTCTCTCTCCTTTACAAATGCATGGTGGGTGTTCAGTTGATGTGAAACTGGTCTCTTGTGATTCAAACGGCCATAATAATGACGTCACAAGTCTAGCTCCTTGGGTTTCTTACTTGAGAAGTTTGGAAAGTTACTGTGTAATGTGTAGAAGAAAACGAGAGTGGGTGCAGCGGTTAGTGAGAAATATGGCCAAAAGTCCAATAAGTGCCTTAAATGGTGACTTCAAGAGAATATTTACAGGGATGCGAACTACAACTCTGCGTGCAGTGACCCACACAACCTGTCCCATCTAGCTTATCTACCAGTAATTCTTTCTTTATTTTTCTACGATACATCATTTGTGCACGGAATTATCATATTGGTTTATTTAATAAGTAGCTGTTATTATTAGTCTGCATATCTTCGGATAAATTGTCTTCCGTCCTTCGGATTTCCAGTGGCTGTTGGTTGTCAGGCGAATGGCTAAACAGTAAGCAGAACTTCTTGATACACATCCAGCCCCCTTTACTTCACCCCAGCTCTTTATTCATCGACCACAGAATCGACTTCGCATCCAGCATTGAAACCGGGAAGGCTGCAATCGGAAATTGACTATAAGATTCAAACGTCCTGTTTCACGCACATAAACACATGACGTTCTTGAGAAAAAAGAATCCAGGTTTGGATGCAGCATTGGGGATGTTTAAATCCTTCTTCCCTTCTTACGTCCTGAAATGTATTTCACGTCATATGTAAAAATTTACAGAGTTATCTAGAAAGTGTGTCATCCCCGATTTGTGTGTGAAACTTGGAAAATGGTATGTAGCCAAACACAACTGTGTCACATGAGGTGTATTTAATGACTATATAATGAATTACCACATGTTTCGACCTGCACTGTCCATCTTCACTTAAGTAAGATCTTAAGTTCCCCTAAGACAACCTGAAGATGGTCACTACAGGCCGAAACATGTAGTTGTTCATTATATAGTCATTAAATACACCTCATGTGACAAAGTTGTGTTTGACTGCATACCATTTTCCAAGTTACAGAGTTATAATTCTGTTTTATCCACGCCTACATATGAAACAGTTTCTGATCTTACGGGAAGAATACAAAAGGACAGTGTTTAGAATAGAGCACTAAAGCAAATATTTGAATGTCGTACAGAGAAATGAATGTGGTGGTGGTAGAATGCAAAATTAGGAGCCGAATTATTTAAAAATTTTACCTAGTATTTTTAGAATAATCCAATAGGGGAATTAGGCGGAACTTTTAGCGCGCATTGGAACAATGTGAAATTAAAGCAGTTTTTGAACAGGAGTTGTGACAGCAAGAGACTGCTTAAATGACGCAGACGTGAAAGGGAACATAGTGTTAGAAGGGAACTTCAGGTTAGGTTTTCGGGAGTGGATTGATTAGTGCAGGTTCAGGTTGGGGTCCGTTGTCTGTTTATTTTTAAATCAGAAATTAACTTTTGCCCCACATACATATAGGGGGCCTTCAGTCTAGTTGAGCAACAGTTTCTGCAAGGAAGGTTTGTGTTCCGTGCAGTTAGTTAGTTAGTTCTTAAAAATATGTATATGGTCTGAACAAAATATTAATATCCCTATTATTATTATTATTATTATTATTATTCCTGAAATATCACATGTTATTACAAAAATGAGGACCGCGGTAGCACAGTGGTTAAGGTGCTGTGCTACAAATCGGAAGGTCGCTGGTTCCATCCCAGCTGGTGTCAGTGGAAAATTTTTATTAAATTGAACCGTCTTTACACAACATACAAATAACAGTTGCAAATCTACAACTGGTTAATTAAGCGACATGTTTCGGCCTTGTTTGGCCATTACCCTGCTTATAGAAAGATGGTGTTAATTTAGGTACAAACGAAAGTACCTTAATTAACAACAATTTTTAAGACTGATGATATCCAAACAAGGCCAAAACATGGCGATTAATCAA
>Ga0123352_10018831_pt1 | contig 11007 bp, 9 predicted proteins | sample TergutLab28metaG_FD_89700 | JGI IMG/M metagenome (GOLD analysis project Ga0123352, IMG submission 89700) | Labiotermes labralis P1 segment gut microbial communities from Petit-Saut dam, French Guiana - Lab288 P1 | ecosystem: Host-associated > Arthropoda: Insects > Digestive system > Gut ... | reverse complement strand
GAGCATTAGATGTTGAGTTGCAGCATATGGTTTTCTGCACCGAGTTTTTGGATGGGTGGTGGTCTTGAGAGCCGCTGCGTAGGTCGTGTGTACGGTGCGGATGTTGCCGTGCACCATCCGCAGATATTTAGAGAGTCAAGTATAAACCGTTTAACGAGATAGAGCATCTGGAAGTATGTATCAAATGGTGAAGGCCTTCCACCATGACAACCCGGTGTTAATCGGGAGGTAGCCGAGAGCATCGGAATAACTGGACTCAATAAACTGTTATTATAAATCGAAAAATCCCACATAATACAAACGATTTTGCGAACAATTTAAAATTAAAACCTACGTGATGTGATTCCGTACACTATGGTAAATTCATAGCGGCGCTGACGAGGAACAGTAAAGGTTAAACATGGAGCTCCAAGCTACTGGAAGAAATTATGAAGCTTTCTGTAGCTATTTCGTGTGTACGGTGCGGATGGTGTGCGAGTCGCACGGCACCATCCGCACCGTACACACGACCTACGTAGCGGCTCTCAAGACCACCACCCATCCACAAACTCGGTGCAGAAAACCATATGCTGCAACTCAACATCTAATGCTCCTGATGTTGGGCGTATGTACCCGAAACATGTCGAGCTAAGAATACATCAATAAATTTACCTTGTTGCATCAAGTTGGCATTCCACATTATTTCATGAGGAAGATGCACGGTCAAACAACCCTCAAGTTGTCTTAACTCTCTAAGGATGGTTAACATTTTGACATAAAAGTGAAATGGGCATATCTCTGAGACTATTAAATACTATTGTAAATGGTATCCATACATCTCAACATTTTACGCACTATATGTAACCAACTTTCCATAAATTTTTGTACAGTATGGCCTGATGGTGGCCGTAATGACTGACGCCAATAAGGCAAAAATACAGTGTTGTGCTTGACTCTGTACGTATATAATTTATTTTATTATTATAACATCTGTGAGAGTTTATGTCGTGTAACATCACTGTCCGTATCGAGAACCGAGTCTCAGCAGTCCAGGCAGTCAGTAACAAATGTTTCCACTGAAGTGCACTGTTCCAACAGCCGTATTGTGCCGCCCACTCCAGTGGTCTCCATGGAGAAGGGGCAGACGCTCATGATGCAGCGATCCCGGCGCAAGAGCAGAACGTGCGTGGAAATAACCAGGTAATCAATTGTTTCCGGTTCAGCGTTGATTGGTTAAAGTGATACGCGTGACACATCTCTATTGGGTCGGGTGACGGTTAAGCGCCCGTGATTGGCTAATGAGAGATTGCGCCGCATGAAGGGTGACAAGACACAATGGGCTGCTATTGTAGTGATAGATGGATTGGACCAATTCACTTTGTCTGCCCATTTGTGGGGAAGGGTGAGATGTCCTTTGAATGTTTATTTTCCTTCCAAACCGCCCATCCCAGTGGGTGGCACTCCTGATTCGTATTCGGGAGGTCCGCTGTTCGAATATTGCCCACCTAGCTCGGCTAACATCAACTTATTCTGTGGCAAAATACCGACATCCCAAAATCCGGCCACTGTCTCTTCCTTTCACACCCTTTCCATCTGCCACTTAAGCCCATCATCCAACGCTCTGCACTTCCACTGTGAGCTAGTGATAATATAATTGAGTAGGAAATACAAGTAAATAAGGAATTGTCTTACTGTGGCCTTTGGGGCTGCACGACTTCACATCCCCACTCCTACTCGTGTTATTAGGTGTCTGTAGTGCCAAAAAATAAGGCTTACGTTCTGTTGTAATCCAATAGATGAAGAACAAGACGCGGTGTGCGTATAACGTAATATTGAGGCGTGTTCCTGCAATCATTGTTGCTGTGAAAAAGCAGTAAGTATTACATATTATGGGTGTGTGTTTGTAGCCTTAGGTATCCAGCATGCAACGCGCATGTGCCATATCGTCATCTGTGGCCTGCCCGGTTGTACCATATTTTTCCACATTATCTCATAAACGGCACCATTTTCGAAAAAAGTTATCGAACATTAAATGTGTGTTTTTTTTTTATTTTCTCTGCAACTTGTGTGTGAAGTATTTCTCATTCTACGAAGAACTGAGAGAGAGAGATGATCAGAAATGTATATTGGTCTTAACGAAAATTACACTTTATTCTTGTCTGGTTTTTATTCTTGTCTGGTTTTAATTAAACTTGAGTTTTCTCGACAGATTTTTTAGAAAAATCCTCCGATATCTGATTTCATAATAATCCGCCCAGTGGGAGCCGAGTTGTGCCATGCGGATAGACGGACGGACGGACATGACAAAGCCGATAGTCGCTTTTCGCAGTTTTGCGAACGCGCCAAAATGTGTGTCATTGTCTGTTGCATATTGGAGTGGAACGTGTGTCTGAATTTACGACACTTCTTGTAGGTTCGGTGTCTGGGATACATCACACACACACACATACATACACACACACACACACACACACATGTTACAGTGGTCTTGCCATTGCGACTGAAGACCGACCGCACAACGGCAGGCCAGACAAGACCCGCTACAGACAGTACAACTGCAGAGAGTTTGTGTGTAGGTTGTTTTGAATCAGCCACATTTCTTGTGACAATGTAGCCCGCAGGAAGTGACCAGCGATATGGGCCAGGTAAATTAAGGACCCTTTGTTTTAACAAACGAAACTTAGCGGCCGTCAATTTTGTAAATGGATTGATGGATTGTACTGGTGTGTACTTTAAGTTGCTTATTTCAGCCTTTTGGTCTGACACCTCTAGTTAAATTCAGCATGTTCTGATGTCACTGAGGATAGCCGAATAGCCACATGTCGCGTATGTAAGTATGTTACAGTTTCATCAATTTGAACAAGAAACTGTAGTAATTTGTTGGAACTCGGTATAGAGACTCGCTACGGGCTGTACGGTCCGGGGATCGAATCCCGATGTGGGGCGAAATTTTCCGCACCTGTCCAGAGCTGCCCAGGGGCGTACCCAGCCTCCTGTACAATGGGTACCGGGTCTTTCCCGGGGGTAAAGCGACCAGGGCTTGGCGTTGACCACCCACACCATCTAGAACCGAGGTTAAAGAAAGAGTAGAGCTATACATCTACCCCCCCTCTCTCTCTCTGAGCCTTCGTGGTCTGTTACAGGGTAAACTTTAGCTTTAGATTTTTTTACATTTACTCGTTATATTGATTTTTAATTTTTATGATATATTTCGCCAATTCCTGTGTTTTTCTTGAACTGAATTGCTGTGAATTCGTCTCAAGTCACTATGTTTCGGCCACCAGTACTGACAGGACCGTATATTTCTATCCCTGTCTTATCTCGGATACAGTTTTGATTTGTTGTCGTCTTCCGCGAAGCGTATTGAAATGGTTTGCGTGCTTTCGAGGCACCCTGCAAGTAATTGCTATTCACTTTTGTCTTGAGTCGCCAGTTGATCGTGGCGCCACATGGAGAGATCTGCTTCTTGCGGCTCCTAACAAAACGAAACTGTATCAAATCAGACTTCTGAAGCCCGACCCCCCATACTGCAGGATGCAAGCTGAAAATCTCCGGAAGAGTGTTAGCTTCTCGTTCCATGTCGGACTTGCGCGCACAGCGCATACTGTAACAGGGGTGGCCAGCTGGACGAACTTCGGGAGCCGCACTCGGTAAGTCAGCTTAATCAAGTCGAACGTACAGTAGCAACATTGCCGACTGTCTGAGCGAAAGCAGCTAACGTTTTCTGTTATTTTGACAGACTTGCGTAAACTACACACATGACGCGTCGTGGTCACCCCGGTATTATAGAAAGGTCACCCTAGAACGGGCCATGAAGCTCCAGATGGTGGGTACCTCAACTCTTTCTTTAATCTCAGCGCTGGATGGAGGTGGGAAGTCAACACCACGTCCCGGCTCTTTACGCCCAGGAAAGATACACCATACCCATCTTACAGGACGTTGGGTGGGCTCCAGGGTTGGTCTGGACGGGTGAGGGTGGACATTGTGGTTTGGGATAGGGTTTTCTCCGAGTGTCTCGGGTTTTTTGCTGTCGAATTTTACTTCACATTGTTTCTTACACACTCCCTTTCATTGGGTATCGACGCTATATGATCCACGTGTGACAGTATCCTAAATAAACCCGGAATCGAAATCTTGCCAGCAGTGCGTGTTTCTCATATGTGGTACATATAACACAATCAAAAGCGATTTTTTCCAAAACGGTTGGTTTTTTTAAATACAGGAGACGAATTTGTTTCTTTGGGGTAAGGCCCGAATTCCATGCTTCAACACCCCGGAGACCCAGAAGCGAACACGGGTCAATCCATGAGATTGGCAGTGGGATAGCTAGGCTCTCGTCGGCAACATTCCATCAGTAGTCTTTATTCGTCATCATCTTTATGCTCCTCTGACCAGTAGGACAAGCTGGCGAAGCCTGGGTAACGCTCTCCCAGTCATCGGGAGCAGCGGAAAGAAAGGTAATTGAATTTTGTGCTTCAGGAAGGTAACGCAGACCTGACGTACCGGCTCCACGTCGGGTTACGAAATATCTGACTGGCTGTCAGGGTTCGTTTCTTGGTAATGGAACTTTTGCAAGACTGCACCAAGAGAAAGAGCGCTGACCTCGTAGGAGAAGAAAGAAGATTATGTTACTGTCGATTTATTGTGATGAAAGTGCTGACCATCCCCAGAAAGTCCATACTTATGTGGCAAGCTTGTGACTGGTTTCTGTTGAGTTATTATATCCAGTATACATTGCGTACTAACATTTAATTTTGTCATTGGCTATATTCCAGGCGATGTGTGTTGCATCTGGATGAGTAAGTTAGATTATTTTGGGAATGAAAGAACTTGCATCGTTGTTGCAGCAGATCACCATACCTGAACGTCAGTACCGTGTATCAGTTACAAACGTATTAACGGAAGTAAGAGGAAAGGTTATCATATGAGTCGCATTTTGTGAATCCATAGTCAAGGAAAATGGGGTTACTGCAGTATGTAGCATGCGTCATGAAATGAGAAATACTAAATTATTTAATTACACCAACACATGCACGCGCGCGCACGCACACACACACACACACACACACACACACACATATATATATATATATAATTCAAGAAGTAAAAAATTTACATTAAAACATTTAAAACGCTCCTACATGTTTCGATCACACGATCATCCTCAGGCAGCATATATTGTTCCTTGCTAAAGTTATAATTTAAAACATTCAGTGAATTACTTCGTTACTACGACCCACACGCAAAAACACGACATGCTGCCACAGCACCAAGTTAGCATAACGAAGTAATTCACTGAGTGTTTTAAATTATAACTTTAGCAAGGAACAATATATGCTCCCTGAGGGTGATTGTGTAATCGAAACATGTAGGAGCGTTTTAATGTAAATTTTAGACTTATTAAATTATATATATATATATATATGCGCGTGTGTTTGTGTGTGTAATTAAACAATCTACAGAATGCACGGTGAAATGATAAAAATACGAAATTCTTCTTCTTTGTCGCAACAGCCCAACTCGGACTTAGACTCCCTCTTTTTGAGGTTTTGTAGATCACACACAATTAAACACTTACGCCCAGTAGAACTCCTCTGAACGAGTGATCAGCTCGTCGCAGAGGCCGCTACTTGCACAGCACACAACAAACACAAGAGTCGAACATACATGCCCTCAGCGGGATTCGAAACCGTGATCCCAGCAATCGGGCGAATTCAGACCTACGCTTTAGACGGCACGGCCACCTGGATCAGTCGAAATTGCAGTATTAAAAAACTCAAGATCATTCCAAGACGTACGTGGTAAGGTAATATTCACAGTGGTTTTTGAAGAAATAGGACGTGGAGTGGTGGACGGGTTAGGGTGCAGTGGAGAGTGCCGGGAATACGCAATGGATTGTTATATGCCTTAAAAGCGATTTATTTTTACCATCTGAGTAACCGTTTCGCAGAAAGTTTGCACTGTGTTGACTACGATTATACCTTCGGATCACTAAAATGCATCACATCACCGGCGATGGACTTTAATCTTTGCACTCTGTCAAGATTATCCAAAATGCTAACCGCTCGATAGCCTAGTCCGGCGGGCTTGCTGCAGCCTGCGGGAATATGACAATTGGACACAGCGACGCCACGTTCGGGGGACGTAGAAGGAAGACCCACCGTCGAAGACTACTTAGTGTGAACAGAGAGCCAGACTAATCAGGACCGGTCCAGGATCCGTAAGTGTCTTGGGAAGGCAAGAACAACATGTGGGGAATTATTTGATTTCTGTGTGCTTGCTTGAAACAACCCGCTGACTGTGGATGTGATAATGTCATCAATCAGCTGGGGGCCACTGTCACAGCAATCAGTACTATCGATGTGGGATCAAGGATCTGACCCACAAAAGCATAATTTCAACAGAGGATTGTGGGAGTCAGGGACGTAGGAACAGATTGTGTGAGAATACTTGATGAGGCACCTTGAGCACGAAAAGGTAACATTCTGTGACTCTAAACGCAAGATTGTGCTGGTCAGGGCAATGAAGACGAAAACGCAGAAATATATGTAGACGAAAATGGAGGAAAAGGGCGATGTAGGAGAAAAACAGGAAGTGAATAAGCAGGATGCAGATATGCGTCGCTTAACCACGGGGATATGTTCTGAGAAATTCGCCGTTAGGCGATTTGGTCGTTGTGCGAACGTGCACGTACGCAAACCTAGATAGTACAGTATAGCCTACTACACACCTAGGCTGTGTGGTATAGCCTATTGCTCCTAGGCTACAAACCTGTACAGCATGTTGCTGTACTGAATACTGTAGGCAATTGTAACACAATAGTAAGTATTATAATATAATATTACAATCTTATGGGACCACCGTCGTATATGCGGTCCGTCGTTGACCGAAACGTCGTTATGCGGCGCATACCTGTAGTAAAGGGTTGAAGACACGAGCAAAGCTGGCTGGAGCGGTAGCGCTTCCGATTGTATTCACGGGGTGTGCTGTTCGCATCTTGGTCGGGTCACGGAATAGCGTGATTGATGGTCATAATTTCCTCATCCGTCCTGGGTACGTCCCGCGATTGTACCATAAATCACGCCACGACATCCTTCTTTCGTATATTTCTGAAATCATTCACATGCGCACAATTATTCAACATTACGTAGTTTAGATTTGGGTCTGATGGAAGTGCCATTACGTCACCAGCACGTAAAGAGGAGGAATAAGAATCTCAAACCACATTTTGAATGTGGTGTCTGTAACAGTACTGTTCAGTAAACCGGCAGTCTGCAAAACTGAATTCTTTTGACGGTTTGGACGCACGGTACTTAAAAAAATCCTCAGCCTTGTGAACTTTGTTGCCTTCCATCCTAGATAAATTTGAAGAAAAGCTGCATTTCCCCATTTGAACTCGTATCCTCACATCTTCCTCTTCCCTTCCAGTGTTGCTCCTATCCATCCATCATTAATTGCGTCACACCTGTGCCGCAATGTGACCTGTGTGTACGGTCCTATGTAGCTCTTAGACATCAGATGACGCTATGTAACCGAATGTGTTGCGATAAAACTACCGGAAAATAGTCGTATAGTGCTTGGTAATTGTTCTGACATTGCGAGTTCCGCTTTAAAGTGGACTCTCTGCGTTATACCATTTGAATTAATGATTGATTGATTGATCGATCGATTGAGTGATTGGTGGAATGAATGTGAGCGGGTCACGCGCGGGTTTCCATGGTTGCCGTACTTTCCATGGTTGTCGGTTTCACACCTCGGTTATCATGGTTACGATTCAGTTTGATTTGTGTGTGACGCAACATCACGGTTTGCGTGTTTATGTGGTAATGTCAGAGCTTTGTTGGTGGGTGACATGGCAGATTCGTTTGTTTGATTTCTGTGGTTACCGTGTTTAGGTGGAGCACCGCGTGAATATTGTGGCATTATGTCATGTGACGGCTACGTGGTTAGCTAATAAGAATGTAACAAGTTTTTTTAAACTGCTGTTGTCCATCTACTGACCTCTCCTTGTGTATTATAGTTGAGAATATAGCTCGGCGCATATTAGCCTCTGAAGCTTAAAATCCTCCCTATAATGCTCAAAAACCGATTGCTGTGTTAGCGTACAAATACGTTAAGGTAAAGGCAACGTTCACCCCAGAATAATCCGTGAAGGTCCAAAGGGACAGTAGACGTATAGCTCTACTCTCTCTTTAACTTCGGCGCTAGATGGGGGTGGGTGGTTAATGCTACGCTTCCAGTCGCTTTACCATCGGCAGAGATACCCAGTAGCCATTGTACAGGAGACTGGGTGGGCCCCATGGCCGGTCTGAACGGGTGTGGAAAATCACGCTTCCACCGGGATTCGATCCCTGTATCGCCCAGCCTATAGCGAGTCGCTCTACCGTCTAAAAAACTGCTTGAGCCTTACTAAAAGAGGAAGGTTGCCACTTGGGTAAATAAACGCTAATTGGGAATCACGTGAAACAGTAATTACATCCTGGGCAAGTTGCAGAGATGTTGAATGTTTAGCAGGTCTTTAAAGGCGTAACCTTCGCTTAAAAATCGGACAGAACGCTGAAGAAGCATGCGCAAGGCTGAAGTTATTTGCTGGAAGTCCTTGCACACAGTAAGCACCTTTTATAAACCCGAAAACCATAAACGCGTTGATTCCTCATATAAAGAATATGACGTCATTCTGCACGGAAATACATAGCAAGGCCCAGAAATGGGTAAGTTGTGGTTTTTGTTGCGTGTAAGATAATCATCATCACACATCATCGCCCTGTGGTGAAATTATGTCCAAAAGCTGGTTCATTTCTTGGTTGTACGTAAGGGTAGTCGAGTCCACATACCTGTTGAACTTTTATGTTAGTCGTCACATGTCCTGTTTCGAGATTTATTCGTAGTCCTTTCCGCTTAAGGTAGGCCACGGTAGTGTCTAACCATCACGTAGTATCTTCTTGTCACATCTTGCCCAGTTCATGTAATGATAAGGCTATGGGCCTGACGTCCGCGGAGTTTGTGTTCGATTACCGACAGGGGTATAAATTGTGTTTTTTCTCCACACCTTCCAGACCGGCTTTGGGACCCACCCAGTCCGCATTCAGTGGGTATCATGGTTAATTAGTCTGGGTAAAGCGGCCGAGGCCTGAAGCTAACCACTCACCTACATCTAGTGGCGAGGATAAAAATTCGGTGGCACTATACCTCCACTGCCCCATACATCTACACGGCGTGGTTTGTAACTAAACACAGTGAACATTTCTCCGTATTTTTCTTAATGAGTTACATGTCATAAAATATATTGAAGTAACCCGACACTCACAACTACACGATTTTATTGTGCTCAGAATTTAGTGTTCCTTCGCACATGCTGCGGCCAACCTGGCTGTCTTCAGGTAACGCACAACATATGGAAACTACTTGGGATCAAATTAGCAACATGAAGTTTTACAAAGAGAAATGAGATGTCATGTTTACGTGATAGTAATATGTAAAAGTGGGCCGGGTAGCTCAGTCGGTATAGCGACTGAGCTACGGGCTGGACGGTCCGGGATCGAATCCCAGTGGGGACGAAATTTTACGCCCGTCCAGACCGGCCCTGGGGCCCACCCAGCCTCCTGTAAAATGGGTACCGTGTCTTTCCCGGGGGTAAAGTGCGGCCGGGGCGTGCTGCTGACCACTCACCCCCTTCTAGTGTCGTGGTCATGGAAGAGTAGAGCTATTCCTCTACCCACCCTCTGGGCCACACCGGGCCTGTAACAGGATCGCTTTACCTTTACATTTTTTAAACTAATATGTAAAAGGTTACGGTATTGAAATAAATACAGTATTGAAGTTCGAAATTCATTTCAGCAACATAACATATTCTTAACAAGCAATCCCCCCCCCCCACACACACACACACACACTTTTTAATTTAACGCTATGCATATTCCATGTACCTCTTGCATATCCAACTACTGCACAAAACTTAGTCTTTGCGCTGCTACATGTTCCGGCCATCCATTGTAGTCATCGTCAGGGAGCTGTAATATATAACTCCCTGATGATGGCTACAATTGGAGGCCGAAACATGTAGGAGCACAAAGACTAAGCTTTGTGCAGTAGTTAGAAACACAAGTAGTATGTAGAAGTAATTCTCTTTTGGCGTGGTTTTGGCTTCGTACTTTGCGCTGTGGGATGAAACCGTTGAATAAATTCGGAATGAACCCTTTATTCGTCGAAGCATTTAATTTAGTCTTAAAGCAGTCACTTTTGTATTCAGGACTACCTAGCACACGACAAACATAGTCCGCAACGTGAAACATGTCCGAAAGTGTACGCTTCGTGACATAACGTGTATCAGTGGAATGCTGTACCTCGGCTGTAAAGATACAGGTAAAAAGTAAGTTCTCCCGAGAACAGGCTACGAAGACCCAGAGGGGGGAGTAGAGGTATGGTTCTACTCTTTCTTTAACCTCGGTGCTACATGGAGGTGGGTGGTCAACGCCACGCCCCGGCCGCTTTACCCCCGGGAAAGACCCGGTACCCATTGTACAGGAGGATGGGTGGACCCCAGGGCAGGTCTGGACGGGTGCAGAAAATCTCGCCCCCCCTCCCCACCAACGGGATTCGATCCCCGGACCATCCAGCCCGTAGCGAGTCTCTATACCGACTGAGCCATCCCGGCCCGTACCTCGGCTGTGCGAGGGGTAATGCCTTAACAATGCGTCTTTGGGATTACCGCTGTAAGGGAAAGGCATGTGGATTTGAATTCAGTGACATCGGTTCGCTGAATGAAAATAACCCACTGTGAAATATTGGGTTGTCCGTGCTAGAAGATGGGCTCTAAATAGGACTGCTTTTGTTTTCCTATGTTCCTACAACTGTTGCGTGACTGGGATTATGTGCGGGGTTTCCCCCTGTCCTATCAACGACGCTCGTTTGGGGTTTCTCCATGTTTGACAAGAATTGCTTAAAATGTTGGGGGGGGGGGGGGATAATAAGTTTAAATTCAAATTTTTGCGGGTCACGGGGCCCGCGGGTTTTAGGGGTGGGTTTTGG
>Ga0123352_10018830_pt1 | contig 11007 bp, 7 predicted proteins | sample TergutLab28metaG_FD_89700 | JGI IMG/M metagenome (GOLD analysis project Ga0123352, IMG submission 89700) | Labiotermes labralis P1 segment gut microbial communities from Petit-Saut dam, French Guiana - Lab288 P1 | ecosystem: Host-associated > Arthropoda: Insects > Digestive system > Gut ... | reverse complement strand
GGGGGGGGGGGGGTGGGGGGGGGGGGGGGGGGGGGGGGGGGGGGGGGAGGGGGGGGGGGGGGGGGGGGGGGGGGGGGGGGGTGGAGAAAACGACATAATGAGGAGCTTAACGATCTGTATTCCTCACCCAATATTGTTCGGGTGATAAAAATCGAGACGAATGAGGTGGTCTGGGCATGTAGCGCGTATGGGGGAGGGGAGAGGCGCATACAGGGTTTTGTTGGGGAAACCTGAAGGAAAGAGGCCACTTGGGAGACCCAGGCATAGATGGGAGGATAATATTAAGCTGGATCTTCAGGAAGTGGGATGTGAGGTTGTGGACTGGATCGAGCTGGCTCAGGATAGGGACAGGTGGCGGGCACTTGTGAATGCGGTAATGAACCTTCGGGTTACCTAAAATGCGGGGGATTTCTTGACTAGCTGAAAACCTGTTAGCTTTTCAAGAAGTACTCTGCTCCATGGAGTTAGAGAGTAAGTAAATACGTTTTTGAGCCTGCTAGCCGGCAGTGTCGGTCTGTCCGTCGATATCTGTTTGTGCAGCCTCTCTTGTGCTCCTTCGTGGGATAATGAACTAAAACGCAAAATATTATCCCTCAGAAGATAATCCCGTTATCATGGAATATAATTCTGTTATTGACACTCAAAATTCATTATCGCCACCCATTTGTTCTAAATCCTATAGTACATATTAACCCTTATCCTGCTAACGTGGAAAATATGGTGAGCTCCTAATAATGCCAACAGATGGCAGATGGGATTTAATTCGGCTTTTAAAGGGTTAAATGCTGTACTTTTCAAGTACAAGAGTAGCACGGAAAATCCTGTTACAGCAAAACCAAAGAAATACTAAAATAGTGGTTACTTTCATAACTATTGTACTTCACTTTAACGCAGTAACTTATCAGTGGCGAATCCTGCTCCGGAGGTCAGGACCTGCGGAAGGGTACATATTGCGGTCTTGTACCGTTCCGCTAGACCTGACCCCCGGATCAGTATATGCCACTGTTAAAAGTATGAATATTCTCTTTTGTTGTAGGAGTCATGTACGCTGCAGTACATTTCCATCGCATAACCATTTCTCACCAGCACCTCGGTGATGACTGTTATGTGGGAAAGTCCGTCGACTGCGGGGCGCTGAGACCGCAGATAGATGACATCCTCTGCAAGGCTTGCTGACAACCACTTCCGTTAAAACGGCATCGGTGATGGAATCTCCTGCACACAGGACAGCAAAATCGAAGACGATTCTAAACAAAACCGTAGGTACTGTCAATTTTATGTTAGATTGTGTATGCTATCATTTTACACAATTGCCTGAAGTGGAAATTGGAGCATAATAATAAAATGGATCTTAACCATTTAAGGACAGGAATTAGCCTAAATTATATTTAAAGTTTCAGTTCGTACTGCGCAGTAAGCCCTCTCTGTCTCGGCTGTAACAATCAATCAGTTAAGGCTGCATAGGGAAATAATCGCTGTGTGTTCTGAGAACCATACAAAACACAAATGCACTGTGTGGGCAGAATAAGGAATTCTTTAATGTTAAATCTGGTGGTACGTAAAGTAACCATTGGGCCTTAAAGGGTTTAATGAGAAGGCTGTGAGTGTGCATGTCTGGTCTCCATTGAATTGGTTCAGGAGAGGGCCTACTGGCGGATTGTGTGGACTCTGTAATGATGTTCAAACACTTTATTATCCAGCTGATGCACCAATATATAATTCGTAGATACAATTAAAATTATAAAAATGGCTCTATCGTGTTTTTATAATTTTAGCCAAGCACTGTACAAAGCTCCCTGATGATGGATCCTCTGTGATCCGAAACATATCGGAGCACTTTTAAAATATCTTTATAATTTTAATTGTGATCTACGAATTATATATTGGTGCATCAGTTGGATAATAAAGTGTTTGACTGTCATTGCTGCACGGTGCAAACATGAAGATCTGTAATGTTGCTTCGGGTTTCAGAAAGAATGAGCTGCGGAGTTATAAAACATGCAGGAGATTCTGCAGCATGTGTCTGCTTGCCATATGGCTATACCTGATGGTTATAATACGCGTTTGACGACAGGTTTAAATTCTTTAAACTGCAAACGGATTTTCTTTTTTGATAGACCGATACTGTGACATATCTTATCATTTGTCACAGCGCAGCTCAGGCTTATGAGACGTCGGATTCTCTCTTGCTAGTTCTTGGTTCTATTCCATCGCGGTTCTTGTGGGATTTATGATAGGCCACATGGCACTGGGACAATGTCTCATCGAGCATTTTGGTTTTGCCTTGTCGGTGCTCAGTAGTCATTTGTCATCCCTTCTGTAATGTGCTGCAGGACCCGCTCAACCGACAGATATCGTAAGGTCGGTGCTTACTCTGATCCACCACTTACCGGGACTCCGGACAAAGAAGAAAACTCAAATTTGGATCTGTCGACAGAATGATTGGCCAGCCTGATGCTGTGTGATGGGCGTCTTGACTGCCGATGTTCGTTCGTCTACACCCTGTCGCGAGACATATCAACGGATAGTTGTTACGAAAAGACGGTATCCTGTGCAAACAATTCCACTGACGAAAGAATGTGCAGTGTTTATGTTATGAGCTTAAGCTTAATTCTCGACTTGTTTAACAACGATTTTTGAACTACGTGTATTAAATTACGTCGAAGTATATACGGCAGCGATTGATAAATGTGGTAACAGAAGAAGGATGTGGTCGGAGCATATATCGAGGTATAGTAATATCATAGTACTCTAGTCGAAATATTTAAGTCGTAGTGTTGGGTGTCGGGGATGGGACTTGAATCCAGCACTTCGGAAAATGAGGCAGAAGTTCTGACCATTACAAAGCCAGGTCAAGCGACTGCCACACGTGATAGAATTTTCATGTGTAGCTGACGACCTAGAAATGGCCCTGGCAATGTCCTATACCAGAGATAGCTAAACAGTCGTTCGCGAATGATCGGTCGATCATGGCCAGTTGTTTTGTACATCGCGGCCATTTTGGTCTCTCAAAATGTATCTGCCGCCTCAGCAGACCAATATCTCTTCGTTAACCAGCATCAACTGACTTCTGCGAAGGAGTCTTCTCCCAGTCGAAGATAATCAAATCAAGATATCGAAACCGTCTGACCGATTAACATTTAAAATACTGTCTTTGCTTGTGCCTAAGTAAATGCAAACCCCCTTTCAGTGAGTTATCGCAAGATATTCAGTATCATGCATCAGCTTCGCAATAGCAAGGTTAATAAAAACACATTTTAATTGTGGTGAATTATTTAGTTTGATTGATAAATTTTTAATAAATGAAACAATTGTACAGATTTGATGTTACTATGCTGTTCGACATTTCTTTGCCTAATTGACCTAATACGAATACATTATATAGTACAGTAGCACGCGAAAGATTTTTTATCTTCAGATTAGATAACCGGCCCAAACGTCTGGCCACCTATGTCGTACACCGTGGACGGCGTTAGTTAATTTATTGGCAGTTATTTGTTTCAGTAGTTATAGGATTCCTGAAAGGGGCATGTCTGTGTGTTCGAGTGTGAATTTCTTTACGATTTCTATAGTAAAACCAACAGGATGTACCAATGTATAACATTTATTTTATTTTAGAATGGCACTCTACATGTTTCGGACGGTCTTTCCGTCCATCATCAGGACTTCAAAATTTTACATAGAGCAACAGGCATTTGTCAAACAGACACTGCTGTCTGCTTGCTAGCGGGTACCCTCCCCTGGGCTCAAAGAGATTTACCTTTCATAACCCAAAGCGCTGCTGAATCACTTTCCACTGACACAAACTTAGTCATGAGAGTCAAATGTCCTTTCGTGACACACAGCATTCCTGAGGTCCTAATTCATCCAAGCGCTCGGAAGAAAATAGTCCTTGCCCATGATTAAGTTTACCTCTTCTGATCTGTTGAGGCTGGATATTTTGCGGTTTGTTAACGAGGCCAGAGGATGAATACAACTGGTCGAAGATCGACTACACTTGCTTCTGAGGATGATGAGGCCGGCGATGTGACATAATTCTCGGGAGTTACATTATTAAAATTAATTCAAATTATACACGAAGATTCAGTTCCTACCTCACACTCTTGAGTCTCTGTGCCGTTTAGGGAAATATTCACTCATTATTAGGATAGTAATAAGAAACCGCCCCATTCTATTTATTTAAAATTCATTAGGCATGTGTATTATTTGCCATCTAATTTTAGGACTTCCAAGCTGCCTCCTTCCTTCAGGTTTTCCCATTAAAAACATGTGTGCGTTTATCTGCTCTCCTATGCGTGCCAAATGCATCTCTCACCACATACTCCTTACAGTAGGGCAAATTGGGGGAGCTTAGGTGATTGGGTAATAGGATCAGTGCCGTGTCTCGGTAATGGAAAGAGATGCAGATTCTCGATTTGTGCAGGCCTTTGATGACAGACGCTATAAAGTGAGATGATGCAAAGACAGCAACCGGAATAGACTGTTGAAGTTTTTCCTTGCTTATCCGCTTGCTACTAGGAAATCAGTGCCAGTTTTCGTGCAGCAAGTATTTCTCTTTGTCTCTTAAACATATGGATGTTCCTGTCTTGTGTATAGGGTAGGTAGCGGGGAAGTGATCACATGCTCAGAGATCTACCGACTGTGTGTGTGTGTGTGTGTGTGTGTGTGTGTCTACCTGCCTGTGATTAGGAACGTAAAAAATGCGGTCGCTTAGGCCCAAGTTAGGCTGTTGCGCCGCAAAAGACAGAGTTGTATGATTTGTTACGAACACACAACACCAGTAAATTAATCTCGAAGATGCGACCTCCCTTATTTCTCAACACACCGGTTTGGGCTAATTCTGAAGACAAGTTGTCGGAATTTTGGAGACGCTGAGTGTGAGGAATTTAGCCAGGAATTTAGACGAGGACATTTGCATTTTAATATGCTTACCAGTGACAAGCCAACGAACTGGGTACTGGTGCACTTTATGTTCTGCTTGGGCCCTTACTGCATGCAGTAGCTGGGCTCAAATTATGATTGTTGACTGTCGTTAACACGACAAGTTGAACCTTCCATAATAGTTTACAACTGCGCTTTTATCTGTGTCAAACTCAATGATCACAAGCGATCCATGGTTTTCAATAGCTGTTCGAAATTGCCCACATTTTGGGGGGAATTCCGATCAAACCCAGAAACCAATTGAGGAGCGTTTTCATGCGCACAACTCAATGTGTATATGTTTTAATTTTTTTAACATTGCCATTTGTATCCAGCTGTTTCCGTAATGAATTCATGTTTGCGCCTTTATCCGCAGTGAGTGTGGAGCCATTTCCTCGCAAGCGATTGGTATTCCCCCGCTTTCCAGTAACAATTTCAAGCTCAGAAGAATAAAGCCTACATGATATTACCTTCATCTGCGTAATATGGTTTCGCCCGTTTACACTTAAAATTGAAGAGCAGTAATTTTTCCACCTACTGTGTTCAAAATACGTAGCCATTGTGAAATTACTGTTTTCATTTCTTACCAGCTTGTTCTGGGTTGGCAGGCTTCCTGAAATTACTTCCTACTTTAAAGTGGCACATCTGCGTTGCGCTGTTAAAGACGAATGTTGTAGTCAGTCAGCACAACATGTTGTATTCTTGTAATTAGGCCGGTGATGGCTGATCATTTTTAGTCGAAACTTGTAGCCCTTTCTTCCTGAATACAGTGTTGTGTTGCAACATTCGTTTGTAGATTACTTCTAGGTTTCTAAGGCGTACTTTGTTCTGTTTGTTCCACATTCTTAAGCCTGTTGGATAGATGATGTAAATTAAACAAAACTTTGTACTCCTGTGTTCCCAGACGTTATTAATTGCTTTGTGTCGCAGATAGCAAATTTGTGACTTTACATGTATTGCACACGGTAATTAAAAGTACCCGTCATTACGCCTGGCCGCTGCTGAGGTCCCAGACATGTCTACGTTTGTATAGTTTAAAGTCTGCAGCTGTTACATGTAGCACGGCTGTTATTTGTTTTGACCTGCATAACTGTCTGCGGAGATGCTGGAGGTTTTCCTCCAACGGGTACAGGGGGGGCTCTTTTCGTCGGAGAATTACCAGTATCCTATTTAACGTTTGCGGGCGCGGGGGAATGGGGACGGCAGAATGAGTGAGACAGAAATATTTGCGTCGCGGACCGTCCCGTCCCGTCGTTGGGTGAAGGACCCAGACAGTCTGAGTCTGCCGTCTAGTGGGGTCGGCCGGAATAGGCATAGGGGAAGGAGGGGTTTTGTGGAGGGGGGGCGCACTGGTGTGAGAGACGAGCGAGCGGGTAGTTCAGTCGTTAGCTGTCGTTAGGTCTCGGTTGACGCTGGTGCAGTGCGGTATTGTTGGAGTCCCTCCCTCACTGCTTCCGTCGGCTGCTTTCTCAGTGCACATCCCCGACCTGGCTGTGTTAGTCTGAGTCTTCCGCAACAGTGACAATGTTACTGCAGTGCCGATCTAACATTAGCATCGCTACATTTGGTATGTAACCACATTTCTTACACTTACGGGGTTTATTGAAGAGTATTATATTTAGGGAAAAAAAAATAGTTTAAACTATTTCCCGTAATTGCCAGATGGTTTCCATTCACTTCGATTAATCCGTGTCGGGATATGAATTTCAAGACTTCCTAAAGCATGTTTCATTGGATAGGTAGTTAACATTCTTCCCTGTGATTTCGATTCAGACTCTGATGTACTGGTGCTGTATTTTAAATACGTGGTATCCGTGCTGTTAGTATCGGTTTTACTTGTTCGTGCACAAATGCGAGTACATTAGAGGCTTTGCTGTTTCGCAGATGTGCATGTATTTGTGTGAGAAATGTCTTACGTGACACCGAGTGAGGTCTCATGAAAATGTTCTGTTTCGGAAATGAATTGAATGGGGTGCCCCGAAAGGGAAGTGTGCCGATTTTCAATTGTGACTGAACGTAAATTCGTTTTTAAGATTTGGTCCAAATTTGGCAAGCCTTGACATGTGCACGACTTGGTGCATGACAGCTGCATAGTAGACTGGATTAGGTCTGTTTTTTCGACAGTCCTGTTATCCTGTCCACACAGCAGTAATGATGTAAGTGAATACATTTTTGATGGAAATTCGGTACTGCTGAAATTGCCGGTACATAGGTAAGATATTTTCAAATAATGACAGTCCCCAGTGTTACGAAAAGCAGTGTTGATGTTTTATGCCAGTGTTTTTTCCTTAAATACAGATATAGTTCGTGGCTGTCATAATTCGTTTCTAATTTCCGATTTTATCCTTGGCACCAGGATTTTCGTTCGCAAAATGGCGACTGTTTCTGTGCAGCGCGCCGGTGCCAACCTTGCATCCGGGTGTTGCCAGAGGGAGGGGGGCATTTTGATTGGCAGAGAACTTTCTAGCGAAGGGACATAAACTAGGCTAGGGACAAGCGTCAGACGTTTTGTTGTGGGTTGAACAAATTTGTATAGTTAATCTCATCACTGAAGCTTGTCAGTGAGGCTGGCTGTGACTGAAAGGAATAACTGCGCGTTCTGCGAAACTGGGAGGGACCAAAAAAAAAAAAAGCATTCAGGTTGAGATACGTTTTCCTTGAATGCGGATCCGTGATACTATTGGTGGATCCCGTACCCTGTCCTACGTGTAACTGGAAGAAACTAGGGCTTAATCTGAATTGAAAGTGATGGGGAATTAGTTTTCTACATTGCAAAATGTAATTCCTATCGTTTTCTACATTACTAAATGTAATTCCTATCGGCTGTACGATTCACTACGAACCAACAGTAATACTGCAAACAAGCTGCTGTTATTTTATCTCTGTGTTTCCAGTGAGAGTTGCAGTAAATCGTGCATTGCGTTCCCTACTTTAGTTCATGTCATTCCATAATATTCACCCGACGTTTTCTAAATCTGTCCGACGTTTATGCTGTAATCAGGGATATGAGAAAGATAAAGCTGATCTGTTTACGTAAGTAATAGTTTATTCTGAATCGTAGGAAAGGCTCGATAGGGAGATGTTTTCACAACCAGCACGTACTCCCAACAGCCTCATAGTGGTGGCAATTTTGTAAAACCCTGTCATTTAAAAGTACCAGGCGTTGAGTTGACATTTTCTTGTCTCCTGACAGCTATTTATAAAGTGGAAATAGACATACATTGTGTTGCTGACGAGGGTTATTTTTGGAGTAGTCTGCAGTCATTAGTGAGAATAGGGGAGAGAGCCACCATAAGTATTTCAACAATGTAGAGAAACATTCGCGTAGATACACGAGTCATATTATGTTACAGTTACGTTGATTGAGATGTGAATCATGAGCATATTTCAAGCGATTAGCTCGTCATGTGGAATGTTGCGTCATCTCGTGCTGCTTGTGAGTCTCGAACGTTCTGCAAACACTGTTGAGTCACTTTCCGATGACTCCACGGACTCAGCTATGCGCCATTGTTTAATTTCCGTGAAGCACAGGTCAGCAGGGCGATGTGTATTGTGTGTGCTTGTTGCAGGAAAGGTGTTTGTGAAACGAGTCTAGATCAGTGACAGTGCGTAATGTGACGTGTTCGTGGCGAGGCTGGACTCTTGTGACTGCATCCAAGATGTACGTGGATTTAGAAGGCCAGTTTTTATTGGTGGCAGGACGAATAATTCAATTAGGAGTTGCAAATGCCTTTTGCACACAGTTCATATTGTTTTATTATAAAGACGGTGAGGTAACTGGTGACATGGAAAACGTGAAGAGGTCTTTAGCATGAACTATAAATGTTTTGGAAAAGGATCGTTACATTAGTGAGACGTGCCTGAGAGTGTGTCTCTGTGCCCGTGTATGCGTTTGTGAAAGTTTCTTCCTTGTGCGAAGCAGGAGTAGATAGCAGAAACTTCGATCTGAAGACCGAGAATTTGTGCGTCTTTTGAAGGAGGTGAGATATCACACAAGTGCCTAACGTGGGCTTGGAGGAACTGCTTATAGAGACGCCATCGTTTCTTCTCATCAGGAAGGCATGGCTCATTGTTTTGGCGTTCCATCATTTCTAACTTTTGCACGTGCAATCAATGTCTATTAATGAATACCGTCCAGGAAACAAGCCTTGATGTGTGAAGTTGTAAGATCTCGCAGCGATGAGTGAAGACAGGGTTGAAACTACGTGTAATTGGTTACGAATTATGTTGTGCATGAACCTGCTGGCTTCATCTTGAGGGTACCTGTAGGGCATAAATATTCGTCCCTGAAGATGCAGGTAGCAGGTTCCTCAGAAATATTGCTAACTAGCTAGTGACCACGTGACATGTCATGCTATACCAGAAGTCAGTAATTTTAACTCGATGTGGTTTGCGGATGTTCGTAAATGTGAACAAGACAGGCAGTGTACTTGTAACCAAACATTGTGGCCCTTTCGTGCAACCATTTTTTTTCGGTGGAAACTCAAGAGGGCATTTTGCGTTTATTCCACGTTTTCTTATAAAGGGCATGATTTTCGAAAAAAAAAAATTCATTATAAAATGTGTGTTGAGCATTTCTACAAATTTTTGTGTAAAACACTGGATTCGAAAAAGAATTCAGCGATATATTATCATACATTTACGTAAGCATTCGTATAAAGTACTCGTTATTGTCACATTTTAAACAAACTTGGATTTTCTGGACAGATTTTCGAACAGTTGTCACAATATCAATTCCATGAAAATCCGTGCAGTCGTTTCATGGGGGTGGACAGACAAGACGAAGCTAATGACCTCTTTTCGCGATTTGGTGATCGCGCCCAAAAATATTACGTTTTAGGGCGGGTATGTCTACCCAGTGATTTGGTTATTATGAAAGTTTTATTACGTAGGATAGTTGAGAGAGGGAGAAATGGGATCTTGTCCATAGCTGGGTACGTAGTTGTAAACGTAAATTATACGTTTTTAGTTTAAGTCTAGAATATGGAGCAGCAAATGTCTGTTACTACAAGGCGGTAGATTTCTCGTAATGCCATTGTGATTTATTAGCCACGACGAAGATTTTAAATAAATAAATAAATATATATATATATATAGGTATTGCAGTTGGATTCCAGCTGTCAGATATTGTGTTGCTGTAAACATTTTCAGACTTGCAAACTTCCAAATAGGAGGAAGTCTGCATGTTGTAACAACATCGATATGAAGGAGGACGTGTACCGGTTTCCAACCCTCGTCTCAAACTGCTAAGAGAATTTTGGTGGCTTCAATGGCCCCTTTTTTTTTTACCTGCTGTTGTCGCGGGTTCTACCTGAATGCAGCATAGATCCATGCAGGTCACAGCGGCCTTTCTATTGCATACTTTCTGTATGTGAGTGGCCATTTTCTGTGCTCTCCCCTTTGCAGTGGCAGGTTTACATTGTTTAGTTGGTTGCTGCTGGGGTTCGCGAATTTTGCCCTACCCAGTTTTTCTTTTGTATCAAGTCTTGAAAAATGTCGCACGTATTCTTGTCGTCTATAACAATGTTCGATAACCAGTGTTCCGCGACCCGCGTTTCGGTTTGTCGCAACATACCGGATTTCCCAACCCCTGAAGTCGCATTTTATTTGTAGAAAAATGTCTCCTTCAAATTACCCCTGAGTTTTAACTTCGGAAGCTCATACTGCGTTAAATCCGTAAATATACTTCGTCTTGTCACGTGTAGCTTCTTATGATGTGGGGAAAATGGTACTGAACTGAGATCCCTTTCTGCTACGACTTTCCCTTCTACCTTGGTTTTATTAACTGAAGAATAAGAACCAACTAGATGCTACTTGTTATTTTATTGTACTTTTTGTAGGCTCAACATGTTTCGGGCACTACTATGCCCACCATCAGAAGCTCGGGACTGTAATGTTGATTACCACATTGGTCGGTTCTTGGTTTGCTGTAGGTTGGAGGTTAGGTGCGGTTAGGCTGGAGTAGTGTCTGGGCTGCAGGCTATGACAACTCCAGCCTAACCGTACCTAACCTCCAACCTACAGCAAACCAAGAACGAAACGACCAATGTGGTAATCAACATCATAGTCGTGAGCTCCTGATGATGG
>Ga0123352_10018818_pt1 | contig 11010 bp, 11 predicted proteins | sample TergutLab28metaG_FD_89700 | JGI IMG/M metagenome (GOLD analysis project Ga0123352, IMG submission 89700) | Labiotermes labralis P1 segment gut microbial communities from Petit-Saut dam, French Guiana - Lab288 P1 | ecosystem: Host-associated > Arthropoda: Insects > Digestive system > Gut ... | reverse complement strand
GTACCGGAGGCTGTAGTTACAGTTTTGTGTACTCCTGATGATGGGTGTGGTTGACACCCGAAACATGTAGAGTGAACTTGCAGAATAATAAACAGACTGCTTTGTGTTGCATCTCGTTGGACAGTTATTAATATAGAGTTATTAACCTGCTTCAATCGTCCATATTAAGGGACCGTACAGGTATGTATGGAGGATTAACTTAGGTTTTGTTTCTAGTTCTCTGGGAACCGGTACGCACGTAACTCAAGTCTGGTTAGTGATTAGGTTCGGGGTTAAATGGCCGAGGGATCCGTGAATGGTTCCCGCAGAAACAAGAAAATTATCTCTTCCCCACACATACCTGGTTGGCTTTCGTGATTACACAGCTCCTTACCTAATGCGTACTGAGAGCACTGCCGCAGATGCACAGTGGTAGATACAAGAAGCTGACCACCCACTTCTCTCTAGTGCCAAATTCAAGAAAGCGTGACGGTATACGTCCAACCTCCCGCACGTCTTCATGGCGAGATGTTTAATTAATCACACAAAAAAAAATGCCCTTCACATTTTCGGCTTTTTTATGTTGAAGTGTTATGCGTGTAGTTTAAAATATACTGTATTGTTTCTTTCCATGTCCGTGTGATTAAAACGTGCCAAAGATGAAATTTCTCATATCCCTACAAGTTAAAATGCAAATATAAAACGGTAAGGAGGCAGCCTCAAGTTAAAAAACACTGCAATGAAAGTGAGTTTTATTTAACCCTTTCCCCACTCCCGGCATCCAATCATAGTCTTTGGATGACAGCATACACTTTCTATGCTTGTGCTTCTGCAATGGTACAGACGTTTGTCAGCTTTCTGGAAGAGTTTCTGTTACTTGTGTATCAAGTCACTAGGATCGAACGTCTTTGTTAAGACAGTATCACCCTGAAACAGGCGTGTGGGAAAATATACAGGTTATCTAAAAAATACTAACCTAACTTCGATATAAGCTGAGTATATAAAATTATTAAATTTTGGAACTACAAAATTATTGCCGATCCCAGTGGCCGCGCGGTCTAAGGCTCGCTTGCTGAGATTGCGTGTGTGAATCCCCCTGGGGGCATGGATGTCTGTCTGTTGCGAGTGTTGTGTGTTGTCAGGTAGAGGTCTCTGCGTCGGGTTGGTCACTCGTACAGAGTCAGACCGTGAGAGAGAAAGAGAGAGAGAGAGAGAGAGAGAGAGTGTGTGTGTGTGTGTGTGTGATCGCGACGCCTCGACAACGAGGAGGTTCTGGCCCACTAGGGACAGTGGCGCCATGAAAAGAAAACAGACTTATTAAACTTCCGCAGCACTTCATGTGCAGTAGTGAATCAATTTATTTTTACTACCTGCAATGTACATACAAAGACATATGTACACTGTCATGGTGTGGTCGTTACTGAAATTTAAAACCATGAAACTGAGAAAGTTCCACAGCACTTTATGTGCAGTAACGGGTTATGAATTATCCCACGCCGATACATATACACACTGCGATGGAGTGTTACATTAAGAATTATGTAGCCATCTGATTACATAGTTATCATTATTTTTATGTACATGCCTTGCATTTTTACTGTTTATAATTATTTGTACCAACAAATGCACACACCCCCACACACACACACACACACACATATATATATATATATATATATATATTAAAAACGCTCCTTCATGTTTCGGTGCTTCTGCACCATCTTCAGGGAGCTTTGACATCGTGTTTGCTAAAGTTATATAACATTAAAATTATTAAAATTACATAAAACCGTTGATCAATGTATTATAAACCTGTGCTGTTGATAAAATGTGGTAGCGGATGCATATGCAATTCAACAGTAGTGTTTTGGTGCGTCTATCCCATTTGCATCCACTGTCACATTTTATCAACAACACAGGTTTTATCATATAACGATCCACAGTTTTCAGCAATTTTAATAATTTTAATATTTTATAACTTTAGCAAACAATATTGAAGCTCCCTGAAGATGGTGCACAAGCACCGAAACATGTACGAGCGCTTGTAATATAATTTAATATTAAAAAAATATATATATATATATATATGCATGTGCATTTGTTGATACAAATAAATGGTTGTTATCGTTATCAATAATATAACTATACTACAGCCTGAAATAACACAATCGCGTAAAGTGCAACGTGGACATGCAATTTTTTCATGAACAAAAGTTGTATCTATAGACTTAAACCTACGCAGACATATCTAATTTCGAGAAAAATGTCACATCAAATTACACGACTTTTAATGACATGCGATTGTCACTTTATTTGCACAAGCTGAAAATTACCTTAGCCAGTGAATAATTCAAAAGACAGCCAATGTGCGTATAACGTACTTTTGAGATGCGTTCTTGCAACCATTGTTGCTGTGGAAAAACAATGAGTATTATACAATCTGAGTGTGTGTGTGTACGTGTATTTGTGGCCGTAGGTATCCAGCATGCAATGTGCAGGCGCCTAATTGTCATCTGTGGCCTGCCCCGCTCTAAAATGTTTTTCCACATTTTCTCACAAACGGCACAATTTTCGAAGAAACGTTACTAAACAAAAATGTGGGTTTTGATTTTCTCTACAACTTTTGTCTGAAACATTTCTCATCCTAAGAAGAAATCAGCGAGATATCATTTAAGAAATGTATATTGGTCTTTGCGTAAAGTACCCTTTGTTCTTGTCCGATTTTAACGAAACTTGAATTTTCTCGACAGATTTTCGAAAAATCCCAAAATATGAAATTTCATGAGATCCGTCCGTTGGAAGCCGAGTTGTTCCATGCGGAAGGACACACGGACAGACATGACGAAGCTAATAGTCGCTTTGCGTTATATTGCGAATGCTTCTAAAAATAACTGACCTAATCAATGGAACTGCACCTACGAATCGAGAAGCAGCGATCGCACAACATTACAGATCAGACGCGCTCTTGGCGTGTTGGACATCTGGCACCACAAATAGTGTGTGTGTGTGTGTGTGTCTGTCTGTCCGTCTGTCACACCATTCGGTGGGATGCAGAGTGACGTTGATGGAATAAATTACTGTCTTCGAATATCGGGAGTGGCAGGACATGAAAGCATTCATCAGGTCCTTGTCACATATTGACACATCCTCGTTGCGACAGTGCTGATTGGTACCATGACGCTTGAACTGTGAGTACATATCGCAACATTATATTTATTATTAATACTTCACAGCAAAGTAAAATTAAACGCTGCGTCTACTTTAACTTTATAAAACTCAGCACCTTTCTAACAGAATTTATTTTTTATTTTCCTACCATTCTCAGAACAAAGAAAGCCTATTTTGCCATAAAGTTTTAATAGGTTGTTACTTGTAACGGAAACACAGTGTGTTTACGGTGGGATGGGAATGGGGTTGTGGTACATTATCTAGAAGAAATTTAGGTAACAATGCGTTAATTATGGATAGGATAGGCAGTCTTCAATGTCCTCTCTCATCCTGCGCACCGGACGGCCACCTGCAAAGTGTGACGATACCAGATGCTGTATAATACAATTTGACCTCCTGATGATGAGCACAGCAGTGCCCGAAACATGTAGAAGAATATAATAAACTTATTATAAAACAAGAATTTGTGCATTAAGTTGGTCAGTTGCTTAGATCAGTATCACCATTGCTAGCGACGAAGTTACATTCACAACATATGTATCAAAAACACACATAATCCTTCCTGCTTTCACACGGATGTGAAGCTTTGTCTCTCACATTCGAAGAATATAGACTGGGGGTCGTCTTTAAGAGTGTGCTAAGGAAAATATTTGGATCCAAGTGGAGGAAAATAAGAAGAAGCTGGAGTAGAGTTTATAAAAAGGAGCTTCATGACTTGTAATTCTTAGCAATATTTGGGTTATCATGCAAAAGAGGAGGTGGACGGAGCGTGAGGCACGTATGGGGAGAAGATAAATGCACAGGGGGTTTGGTGGGAACACATAAAGTACAGAGACCACTTGCAGGACCTAGGCCTAGATAGCAGGATAATATTAAAACAGATCTTAAAGAATCAGAAAGGAAGTGAACTGGATTTATGCGGTGAAGGACAAATGGTGGGGTCTTCGGAACACAGTAACGAAATTTCGGGTTTCATACAGTGAGGGGAATTTCTTTACTAGCTTTCAAGCTATTGACTTCGGTGTAGAGAGTTGAATGAAATATGAAGATTATTTTTCTTAAAATTCGAATCTTCTAACTGCAAAGTAATCATATACGGGCCACTCTTATTCCTTTGTAGACATTTTGTTCATCATATTTGCTACGAAGGAGAGAAAGATGGTCATGTCTCCTGATTACGTTGAACGATATGACAACTGAACGACAAAAACACATTGATTCCTAGTAGCAAGACAACAGTCTGTTACAACCCAAAGATTTTTGCACCACCCTAGTAAAACAATGTTAAAACAGAGTAAAACACTGACACAGTTAGCGTTAAGAGTCTGTGTAGAATACAGCCCGGTTGAATTAATCGATAAGTTAAAAAAAAACACACACACACACACACACAGAGTTATATTTACTTAAGCTCCTTTTACTTTTAACCCGCTTTCTGGAGAAGGCTACTTGTAAACTGCCTTAAACCACCGCAGGAAATTTGCTATTTTTGAGATTGCCTATGCCGCAATTTTTTTCCTCGCCTCATATAAGCAACCAGAACTAAAGCAGACTTCCGCTTTTTGAATGATGTTTTTAAATACGAGCATAGCTGTTGCCTCGCGACTAGAGGAATAAAAAACAGGAGTCTCAAGATGCAACTACATGGACGTTTTCTTTACGGAGATAAAAATTTAGTTCACATAATTTAAGAGCATGTGAAATTAAGTGAAGCGAGTCAGGATTGTAAGCCAATGTCTGGCAATTAAATTAATTTAAATCTCAGAACTCGTTTTTAATTATTTTATGTTCCAGAAAGAGTCTGAAGTCTCAAATCAAAATTCTGAATTTTTCATAATTTAATCGTTCCTTGTTACCTAAAAGCTTCTCACTTTTTTTTTGTCATAATCGCCGTGTAAGTGGCTTAATGAGAGTTTAAAGGCTCCCACATTATATTTAGCCTTTTATTATATTTGCCTTTGACGGAGAGGCAAATCAGTTCATTCAACCGTATTACGATTCAACTCGCTTTTACATTAAGACAACCAATCAAATTTTATTATTCTCTTTGTGATCAACATTTACGATTTCACCCCATACACTTCAAGTACACTGTTGATCTTGAAACTTTACCAGTATCTCCATTACACCCGCGTTTCTGTTAACAACACCCTTAACTGAAGAATAAAAACCAACTAGATGCCACTTATTATTTTATTGTACTTCCTATAGGCTCAACATGTTTCGGGCACTACTATGCCCATCATCAGGACCTCGCGACTATGATGTTGATTACCACATTGGTCGCTTCGTTCTTGTTTCCTGTAGGTTGGAGGTTAGGTGCGGTTAGGCTGGAGTAGTGTCCGGACTGCAGCATGCAGTCCGGACACCTAACCTCCAACCTACAGCAAACAAGAACGAAACGACCAATGTGGTAATCAACAGCATAGTCGCGAGCTCCTGATGATGGTCATAGTAGTGCCCGAAATATGTTCAGCCTATAAGAAGTACAATAAAATAATAAGTGGCATCTAGTTGGTTTTTTATTCTTCAGTTATCACAATGATGCACGGTCCAACAAACATCAGAACACCCTTAATGTCTGAGATGAAACAACTTCGAGGGTAGGACGACACGAGAATGGATGATCTGGTTTGTTTAACACCACGGCCTTTGTTCCTTCTTTTCTAGCAACTGACTGTATACTGAGGATTTAGTTAGTCAATTATTTAATTAGTCAGTGAATTGGTTCCTAATTTAGTCTTTCATTTACTTTTGAGACTGACTAGTAACTCAGTATCGATCGAAAGGTCGCGGGCTAGTCGCCGTTCTCTAAATCCCGGATTCAAATCTTGACTCGGATACTGGTACTCAATCAGAGGTGCCTCGTGTTTTCTTCAGTTCCTGTAGACAAATGCTGGAATATTACCTCAGATCGCCCCAAAACGGCTTCCTGCATCACCCTATTTAGTTTATCTGTCACTGATCAATTTTTCCCTCGACGATACACAGTTCGAATATCGTGACATAAACCATAAAGAAATTAAATCAACAGCGATTATAGCATTCATTTACTGACCGGTAAGCAATTCATTATGGCGGATGTAGCCCCACACACTCATTATAATACAGTTCCATTTCTGATGGCAATATTCATGTCGGGAGTAAAATGACGTCATACGCACTTGTTATGTTCTTCCTGCCCCACCCCTGCCTACAGGGACATCTGATGACGTGTGGCTCTCAATTAATGCTAGTCTAATTTCTCAGCCTAGTGATACTTGCCTGCAATTTAGCTATCATCGTGCATATCTTCGGCCTGACTGGCAGTTGGCTGCCCACAGAGCGAGGAAGTGCGTTTTAAAGTGGCGCTGTAAATACCTCATATTCTATGCCTCTAAATTACGGGATGGTTAGTGAATATATACTAATGAAATGGGAAGAATTACTGATAATTTGTCGCTCTGTCTGTTTTCAATAACTGCGGACTAACACACTTCAAAGGAAACGGTCGTTGTTAAATACTTCCTAGAATCTCCTATTAATTTTCATGACGACGCCTGCATATTTATAAAAATACTTCGGTATAAACCACATGCTCTCCAGTAAATGTTTATTACTGCCATGACCAGTATCAAAGCTAGAGGAAAACCTGTTGTCAGCAGTCCGTGAGTACTTATACCCTACATTCAAGGCTGTTTTTTATTCAGTGAATCTTAGGGAAATGCGTTCTTTACAAATAAAATCTAATGAAAGCTTCATCTACGAAAATAATTCCACACATCGCTGAGTTATGATTAGGTTTCAAAGAAAATGACGCGTGTTACGTGGTTCTGCTCTCTGGTGTATGCAGAAAAAACACTTGTGCGTGACTTCTGACAGAATGTATTCCCGCTAGCGCTCGGATCCGTTTGCAAGGTATCAGTGCACTCACAACAGTTGTTATCACTTCGGACGTACGATGTGCAGCTCAGTCGTTATAGGGACTCGATATGCGATGAAAGGTTCGAGGATCGAATCCCCGTTGGGCCGAGTTTTCCGCACCCATCCAGACCGGCCCTGTGGCCCACCCAGCCTCCTATACAATGGGTCCCGGTTCATTTTCGGGGTTAAAAGCGGCAGGGGCGTGGTGTTTACCACCCACCCCTGTCCATATACCGAGGTCAAAGAAACAGTACAGCTATACCTCTACTCCCCCTCTGTGCCTGCATGGCATGTTAGAGGATGAACTAAGGTATGGTGACTTGAGAATAAAAACGAACTAGATGCCACTTATTATTTTATTGTACTTCTTATAGGCTCAACATGTTTCGGGCACTATTATGCCCATCATCAGGAGCTCGCGACTGTAATGTTGATTACCACATTGGTCGTTGCGTTCTTGGTTTGCTGTAGGTTGGAGGTTAGGTGCGGTTAGGCTGGAGTAGTGTCCGGGCTATAGCCTGCAGCCCGGACACTACTCCAGCCTACCCGCACCTAACCTCCAACCTACAGCAAACCAAGAACGCAACGACCAATGTGGTAATCAACATTACAGTCGCGAGCTCCTGATGATGGGCATAGCAGTGCCCGGAACATGTTGAGCCTATAAGAAGTACAATAAAATAATAAGTGGCATCTAGTTGGTTTTTATTCTTCAGTTATCACAATGATGCACGGTCCAACAAACATCAAATAAAGTACGATGATTTTTAATTCTAAGGATCGCTATCACCTACTTAGGAATGATAAGACATATAACAGAAATGCACACTACGTTAAGTGCTGGAAAATTTTATTTCATTGTAGTTTATGTATTTATTATTGTATTTAGTCATCTTACCACACGAAGCTATTAAAGATTCCCTCAAAAGAGATAAGTGGAATAAAGTGACAATAGTGAGCATACACTACGAGATACTTGACGCTGTCTCGGCCATGACGGTGAACAGTAAGTCTGCTGTCTTCTGCGATGTAACGCCGTGTGTTCTGGTGCACTGTACCTAATATAGGAAAAAGCCATTGCCTCCATCTTTAGGGCACAACTCCAAAACACTGACACATCCAAAAGACACTATCCTTTGTAGAGTATTTAACTGCCCAAAGAAACTGAGACCACAACAGTAGTTGTAAAATAAGCAGTAACACTTAGATCTGCCTTAATTTTGATTCACTTGCGGTTCGTTTAACAATCGTAACTCAGAAAATATAGGGTCGAGTGGAAGAACTATTAGTAAATAACGAATTGGTGAGGATGTGGAGGGAAGCAGCTGTAGCCGGACTTGCGGTGCTATTTCTTTATTATAACAGAGGAACTGAAAAAATAACGAAAGTTCAAATTTGTTATATTATCACCTCATGGATGGTGAGAAATATAAAGAAATGGGGTAAAGGAACCCAGTTTCGTGGCAGTCTATTTCGGTGTACGACGCTAAATTTGCCATGGCAATATGTGCGTCTGCCTCACAAGTAACAATTCACCATAAATGTCTCCAATATGGACCCAAGTATGGGGGCTGTAAAAAAAAATGTACGACACAACAAATTTCGTAACGAAATCAAGAGGTTTTATGGGTCCAGCTAAAGTAGACGGTATAGCGACGCGGTACGGTATGGACGGTCTGGGGATCGAATACCGATGGGGCCGAGGTTTTCCGCACCCGTCCAGAGCGGCCTTTGGGCCCACTTAGTGTCCTGTACAATGGGTATCGGATCTCTTTACTGGGTGGGGGGGGGGGCAAAGCTGCCGGGGGGTGGCGTTAATCAACTACCCTCATCCAGCGCCGAGGTTAAAGAAAGAGTACCGATATACTTCTACTACCCCTCTGGGCCTTCATGGCTTCTCCTGCGGTGAACTTTACCTTTTCTTACCCTTTATTTAGAGAGTTTTTAGCCGAAGTTCTAAGGCACATTAATTTACGGTGAGGTTTTTTAAGAGCGACGAGAGGCTTTGAATAGAATAAAGGTTACACAAAATTAAAAATACAAATTAGATTCTGTAAATAAACTAGTAAAGATGGTAGCTACATCCTCGCAAATACAAAATGTTAAGAAAGAGAAGGAGGTTAGATAAAACCATTGTTATAGTGCGGTTTGCCATCACTGCATTTACTGAGACCTCTTAAATTGATATTAGCATTACCACTTCATTGCATTTCAGACATACGATAGTTTTGTTATCATAAAATTACTTGCATTTGTAAACAATAAGCGTAATTATGCCACATATTTAAGTTCTGTGTTACAATTCTAGATTAGCGAACAAAAATGATACATATTCCGAATGTGTTGTGAGCAACACAAGTTTAATACCCACTGATACAGAGCTCGGTCCCAACAAGCACAGTGTAGCACGAAACTGGACTGCTTGGTCTTAGTAATGAAGCGACAGTGTAAGCCTGGTTTTTATGTGAAATAAGAGACGAAAGCCAAAAATGCTGTGCACATCTCGATTCATCTGGATTCATTCCAAACAAAGGAACATTCCTTGTCATGATTCATCCCGTTGTGGAATTCACAGTATACCGTCAAACACAAAACTTTAATGGCGCATAACAATATGCTACATGTTTCGATTCAACAGAACCAGCGTCAAATATACTGCCAATGTACTGAATTTTTTAAACTTCTGCAAAAAAAGGTACCCGATGATGGTTCTGAAGAACCGAAACATGTAGCACATTTTTCTATGGCATTAAAGTGTGTGTTTGACGTTACACTTTGTATTTCAAAGCGCATTTTGCTTCGTTGCTTAGCATCGGTAAGATTTTACACTGACTTGCATTAGACGCGCTAGGTGCAGAGCAGAGCTGTTCTGTCTCTCACTCTGAGATGTTTTGTTGAAGATTTTCATCCCTCTTAGGTGAAGGAGAGCAAACAACTTTACACGAAGTTCGTGGTTGTGCAAGTAAATTCTAGAGACGCAAAAAGCATTTCGTCGAGACGTCCATCAAGCCTAGAAGATGTGGCGAAAATTACACGTAGCACATCTTTCAGAATGACAAGGGCATAGTGAAGATTGTGTTTCATTTTCTATGTCAATATGATGTACCATCTTAAATAAAGGCGATTACTGTGTGTGCGCGCGTGTGTGTGTGTGTGTGTCTATATATATAAATGCTCTGCATTCCGATGAGTTCCGTATAAACCTCAGAATAAATACAACTCTTTCCCTTAAAAAATGTTGATCTTTTTATGGGAAGCAATGTGACTTTGTAAGGAATGGAAGTCATTGCAAAGGTGGTGGTAAGTCTACACCACCTGCAGATGGGACTGACAGAGTGTTCCGAAACGTTGGCACATACAATTCAGACGCCGGGAAATCACCCAAAAGAAAGATCACAAAATTCAGAACAAGGCGAAAGTGTGAAATCAATGAAATTAATTGTCAAATATTACTAAGATTGCGTACGTTTTTCCAAGTGTTACAGCATCACGTATTTTTACTCATATTTTTCTACCTGACTTAATTCGTGTAGACGGAATATGAAAGATCTTCACCTCCATTAACAAGCACGTCACTCAGAGTCCCTCTTTAATATTATCCTTGCATCTTATGCTTGGTACTCTAAGTGGATGCTTGCCAAAACTTCAAGGTCAAGATTTTAATGCATTTATTACTTGTTTTGTCTTACTCGGTTTCTGGTTACCTACTAGCTTTGTACTTATCAACAACTGTGTAGCGTAGAAATCACTCAAATTATCCCAAACTTTAAAAAATATGCCTTAAATCACACCGTTAGCCAGAATGTTCACTGTCGCGTCCGGCAATTTTAATTTCCCCAAGCGACCATTTATTCTCAGCTATGGTTTAAGATGTACGGTGTGTGTGTGTGTGTGTGTGTGTGTGTGTCCCTTGTCATTCGCCACAGGAAACAACACATGCGTCAACTACACATGTGGTAT
>Ga0123352_10018817_pt1 | contig 11011 bp, 4 predicted proteins | sample TergutLab28metaG_FD_89700 | JGI IMG/M metagenome (GOLD analysis project Ga0123352, IMG submission 89700) | Labiotermes labralis P1 segment gut microbial communities from Petit-Saut dam, French Guiana - Lab288 P1 | ecosystem: Host-associated > Arthropoda: Insects > Digestive system > Gut ... | reverse complement strand
TATTAAGACTCAAATGCCAACCTAGGTCCAATTTAGTAATTTGGGTTTTTTTGGTTTCTTGTTCCCCCTGGAAATTGGTTTTTTTTTTTTGGTGGCTCGACAGCCCTAGTGGGGCCAGGCTTCACGATAATACTCAGATACACTACACACGGTAGGGAGACCTCTACTTGACAACACACAACACCCACAACATACATCCATACCTCCGGCGGGATTCGAAGCCGCAATCCCAGTATGCGAGCAGCCGCAGACCCAAGTCTTCGATCGCGCGGTCACTGGGATCGGCTTCCTGTACAGTACACAAACTAAATAACTGTACACTATGTAGTGTGGACAGTTGACACCAATAAACAACATACAGATAAATAAACAATAAACAGGTTTAAAAACAACTGCAAAACACAATCGTTTGATTTACTCGGTTCATTACAGTTTATATGCTAATTGTAATTACGTAATCACGATGTCAATGTAAAAATAAAGGTACGTAGGTTTATCACAACTCATTTCAGTTCAATCCAGCTATCTTCGTATACTTTTCCCGAATACATTTTGAATATTATTAGCAACAGATCCAAAGCTTTTCGTACCGTTTTCCACACCTATGGGCGAATGAATACTTTGTTTACTCTTCTCCATGCATTTTACACGTACAGCCTATATCATCGAAAAAATCTGATCTAAAAATAGTACACTATTTCTGTTCTAACAACAACAACACTGACTACCACACTCCCCTCCATCCCAACACTTGCAACAACAGTACTGGCTGACACCACACTATTCAGACTTTTCACCGCACACCTCCTTCCCTATATAAACCCCGAATTGCGGTACATGCTTCCTTTTGGATTGCTGGACCCTGAGTATGGGACCGCAAGGTTGTCCCGAAAAGTCGGTAAGAAATTACCATTACTCGCTGCGTAATAATAGTTGTGAAAAATTGTAGTTCTCTTAAAAACTGAAGTGCAATTAGATAAAACAATATACAATTTTGTGACAGGTGTATTTACGTAAGCAGATTAACAGAAAAGGGTCTCTCAATGCTCAGTTCAGCGGGATATCAATCGTACAGACAGACACTGTGTCTTACCGTTATATGTTGTATTAAATATCGCTGTACCTGCTGCGAAAATTATTTAGAGATGAAGGCAATAAAACTTTCGAAAGAAATGGAAGATGGTCTTGCGAAGAATTCCATACAGACCTTTTGCTTCTGAAGATATTAAAGTTAGAGCTGTTCTTGTGGGTAAATAAAATAAAAAAATAAAAAAAACACACAAAAGTGTAGGGGCAACTGATGATAGGACAATAGCTCCACGCACGGTACTAGATAAAAATAAGGGGTCAGCTTCAAAACCCGGAAGTTTTACCCCACTCAAGAGTCTGGTAGGGTCCAGACCCTTTGAAGAAGAGACACTATGGCGTTGGGGTGTCACTCCGGATATACATGTGCAAAAGGGGACGATAGACAACAGTGTATTTTGCCCTTTTAAGAACGACGGCTAAAACCCTCCACCATACTTCACCGAGATGGTATCTTCCTTGGATGATGATGTCTTAAGTCGCATTTCCGGTCGCTGAATTGTGACAGTCAAGTCAATGTAAGGACGTGTCCTTGTGCAAGTTCCATGAAGGGTAACTTGCTTGGCTGAACGTCTTCTAAAACGCTAGGTCAAGGAGCGTACCACACAGGGTCGTCCATCAATCATCATCCAAAGTTCGTACCGATGGCATCAAACTAGCAGAGAGGCCGACGTCTGACGTCGACTCCTGCCGCAGAAGGCTCTGAATCACATTTAAACGGAATTGTTTCCTAAGGTATAAAAGGCTGCAGGTTGCCCGGAATTTGGAAACTGGTCGTTATCTCTACAGCCATGAAGCATGTCATAAGGTTTCCGTTTGAAAGAGTGTACTAGAGGCTAGTGCTTCATTGGTAGCTCCACGAGGCGTAGAATCTCTTTGTTGTGATTAGTGTCACGACTCTGTCCGTAATTCAGATAATGTAATGTCAATTATAGTGTGTTTCGTAAACGATTAATTGGAAACGATTTGAATGAAAGCACTCACGCTTCAATGAGACACATTCTGGGCATTTGCCTGAAGTGAATGAGGAATAGCACCGAATGAGGAATAGCACCGAACATTCCACATTACAAATTGACGACGTTACCGCAACACCAACACGTTGCTTGGATGGTCAAGAATTTCATGCATTTTGTGGGACCCGAACATTCATTACAAAACTTTAGCCGGAAAAAGTGAACAGAAAAGATCATTTGGAACGCTCTGGTGCAGATAGAAAAACCTTATAGCAACTGCTTCTCAAAGAGGAACCTCTCCTATCGAGAAAATTAGTAAGGTATTTACTCAGCAAGATGTCTGTATATTACCTCAGTAACTTAGCAGTTTAGTTATTGAGTATGTAAGGTTCTTGATAAGTTAGTAAGATAAGCACGTAGTTAGTTACCCGGCTGGTTAATAATGTAGGTAATTAGTTAGTTAATTATTTAGAAGTAAATAAAGCGAGTTCGTCAAGTTATCTTCCACCAAATTTGACTTGCAGGACAAAGTCTGTCAGCAGCACCATTAGTTATTGGTTATGTAACGACTGTATGTCTATTACGCAGGTTACATAACGCCGAACCCTGCTTTACCGCGTTATCCTGTAATATACATGGAAGCATTAAGAAAAAAACTGTCAAAATATCCGGTAATACAGTCCAGATTGAAATACAATATTACAGCATGTCCACAGCCCGTGCTATCTACGTGTTAGTTTAGTTAGTAAATGATACAAAGTCATGAAAGAGTTTTATCAGACAATAATTTCACCAACACTAATCACAAACGATCTTAAACCCATCACTGGCCTATATAAAGATTCATTTACTGTGAGATGACACGTCCGTAAGAACATAACATTTGACTGCCATGTTTGATTTTAATTACAAGTGTAATAATAATTACACCATTAGTATGGCGATGTGGAAAAGGAAAGTTCGACTCTTGTGGCACGTTGGCACAGCCATAAGGAACTTCCCTTCACCTTCAAAACCCTCCTCTCTTCTCTGCAGTTTTGCAACTCATGTCACGAGGACTGTTAATTGTTGTGTGCTGTCAGCCATGACGACGAAGACGACAACAAACGCCCTCTTCACTGGCGTCTACTTGTTGCGAGAAATTTCGAAACCTGCTAAAGGAATTCTGTTGAAGTTCTGTCGCAAACAATTCTTGCTGGGTGCTCATTTTGGTACTAAATAAAATTGCATACATTACTGAAACGAGAATTAAATCAAATATTAAATTTGTACCTGTTCTTCGAAGTTTGACCCCTTAGCAGGTCCATTTTACTATAATAATAATAATAATAATAATAATAATTGTTATTATTAACTGCAATTGGGTTGTCACCCGGTGGCAGTGGTTATTTAACATGTATACAAAACATGAAATCGGTTACTACTGAATTTAAGCCGGGAGGGCTACATGAGAAGCATGTAGTGGCACCGTGTCAGGGAGAGAATCGTTCGCCTGGGCACAAGACAAACCACGACACAGTCCCACCCTGCCGCCCATGCTGTGGGCACTGGGCGCTCCTGCCCCCACACGAAAAGCAACCGCGGCATGACAATAACCACTCACTTCCATCTATTGCCAAGTTTAACAATGCATGGAGCTGCATCTCCACTCATCTATATGCATTCGTGACTAAGGCTTCTAAGGCTTTCCCACTACTCATTTTATTTATCATTTCCGTCTCTTATTTTATCATCTTACATGACACTTCTGTGTTTAACCCGATATATTTGATTATACCAAAGAAGTGTCTAATAGAATTTTAATGTTATAATTCCGTTTTTCAGAATAACAGTTATCACTATTTTTTAAAAATTTCACACCACAGTTTGCAATGAGAGGCGTCTCGCCATTTTATTCTCGTCGTGACCTGATGACTGCCTCACGACGGTCGATGTGAACAGCCGTCACGTGTAGCAGCACTGAATAAAGAACCAAAATATTAGGTCTAAACAGTTGCGTTTGTCGGGCGACATTAACACCTTAATTATAAGCAATACACAACTGTACGATGTCACCAAGATTATTTCACTTTCATTTTAAAATTAGTTTTATCTGCTGGACGAAAGTGTTATTGGATTAGAACGCGATTTCCGGGAACAACGGGCTGGGTGCTCTAGAGAGTTGTGCCGTAAATGCACGTAGCTGTCGCATAGACAAATCATCACATTATCATGGTCTTCTAACACATGATTCCGTGTAGATTGTCATGTAGGTTGGCAGTGAGAAGGAAAAACACGCCATAGATATCCTAAAAAGGACAAGGTTACCCAACACAACTGACATTAAATTGCAGTGTAATGCAACTTCCTCAACAAGGTTATTTCCAATCCAAATTAAAGTGTCTTACGTTACTTCCAGAAACAAGGTTCATGTATATTTTGAAATGGAGAGCGAGTAGTGACTAACTCACTGATTCACTGACTAAGCAGTTTTTAATATTCCTACGTGACACATAGGGTTACATACCGGGTCCGCGGCTTATGTTCTGCTACGTTCATCACAGAGATTTATGTCTTTCCTACATGCGATACAATCCTTCTCTACTGAAGGATACCTTTTTACAAGGACCAACAAGAGTAGTGGACATACGTAAGACTCGCATCCTCAAGAATGTGACTAGGATAAATCCTTTGTCTAGAATTTAATATTGTGATGATACGATATTGTATCACCAACGACGACCAAATAATATTTTAGTATACTTTAATAATCGTAAGGAATTGCAATTTTAAGAGCTTCAATTTTAATACTTTATGTAATTTAGCGAGGCACAAATGTAAACCTCCCTTTGGATGACAAAGAGATGTCGAAACATGTAGGAGTGTACATTACATAAAGAGATACTGTTGTGATATATAGTTGTGCCTTAGTGGGTTGAAATAAAAACAATAAAATATGCACGGTACATGCATTGAAATAATAAACATTTCACTTTCTCACGGAGAGATCAAAGTTTAGACGTGCGGACAATAAGGCAGCCTGGTACACGGTTCAGATTCCGCGTCCCTCCTAACGTCCTTGAAATCTGCGCAGTGGTCATATAGTGCAACACTGTGTCTGCCAAGCAGCAATTTGCATGATGTGCTGGTGAGAAACAATTTGCAAGAAGTGTTGGGGGAACATTCATTGCCTCCACGCCTGAGTACACTAAGAGACAAGGCCAGTTGTAGTACATGACATCAGTATTGCGTATGTTCATGATTCTTATGTGCACCCTTCTACAATGTTACATGAAAATTATCTGTGAAAGGGAAAACCTGGCTTCATTTAACCTCTAAACCAGGTCACCCAATTATTATACCAACCACTGCACATATATAAAAATTATAAAATTTACACATTAAAACATTAAGAACGCTCCGACATGTTTCGGTCCTAGGACCATCATCAGGGAGATATGTCGCCCTGACTAAAGTTACACTATAAAAAGTCACATTAATTTCGCTATTCCAGTTGTGTATTGTGGCAGCATGCCGTGTTGTGTAATGTTATGTTGCGAAGAGTGTCCTGCTACAGATGTGCGTTCTGTGCTTCGTTGCGTGATACTCACGCAACGAAACACAGAACGCACATCCGTAACAGGGCATTCTTCGCAACACAACACAACACGGCATGCTGCCACAATACCCAACTGGTACAGCGAAATTAATGTGACTTTTTATAGTGTGACTTTAGCAAGGACGATATAGCTCCCTGATGATGGTCCTAGGACCGAAACATATCGGAGCGTTCTTAATGTTTTAATGTGTAAATTTTATAATTTTTATATATGTGCAGTGGTTGGTATAATAATTGAGTGACTTGACAACATGCACGGTGTAACAATGAAAATAAAAAAATAAAAAATAAAAAACTCTAAACCAGGGCTAGCCAATTTCTGTTCTTTTTCGAGATCCAATAACATGTACATTAAATAATCATGGAATGTCACGTCTAACTTCATTCTTTATAGACTCTGAAAGTTATCTGATGGCCGCGTTTCTGCACAAACACTGCATGACTATAGCAATGTGTGTTTTATAATAACTTCACTAGAACGACTGAAATTTCAGTTTATGTTTCAATCAACTGTTTCTTCTAGACACGGGCAACATTCGCGATAACTGTCTTAATATCTAAAGAATAAACAAAAGTGTATATCAGAACAAATAAATCTTGGAATGAGTACAGAATGACACTCCGAAGGTATGTGATGACTGACGAGTATAGACGGTATCTACTTACAGTACGAGCAGTAAGGTTCGCTGTCTGTGCCTGACAGAACGCGTTAATCATCAAAAGTCCTCCATGCATACGTACTTTCACCTATACGAGACATTAAGTGTCTGTTAGATGGAGTTATCCTCCAGATGATTACATCTTTACCCATAAGATTAATTCAGTGTCTGCCAGGTCGCATTAATAGTCAGATGAGCTGCGCATGTATCCATACATATGATATTTTCCGCTGGATTTTCCACAGTATACAGCTTATTTCAGCCAGCGGTCGTGTCAAGTATGATCGTGTTGCAAGTTATGAATGTTGTATGAAGAACTCTTAAACACTATCCCTATAGTAAAACCGACTAGATACACCAATCTCTCAAATTTATTTTATTTTGGATACTGTTCTCTGCTTGCTAGCAAGCAGACAGCAGTATCTGTTTGACATATGCCTGTTGCTGGATGTACAGGTGTGAACTCCTGATGATGGACGGAAAGACCGTGCGAAACATGTAGAGTGCTATTCCAAAATAAAATAAATTTGAGAGACTGGTGCATCTAGTCGGTTTTACTATAGGAATATATTACGATAAACGGCCCTATGAACATGAAATTACTCTAAACACATTACTTTATAGAGAGGTTGTTACTTTTTTCCATCACTTCAGGGTTTGCTTTTTTCTATATGATATGAAGTAATGAAATTTGAAATATCATACACTGTATTCAGTCTAACGTTATTAAACCGTGAATTTGGACCAGCTAGTGACGATGTACTGATTCGTTACACCGTAAGTTAAAAAAACACACACACACACACACACACACACTTGGAATGGAACTGAGTAGCACCTACTGCAACATTCATGATAATGCAGACAGACGTAATGGCTGCATTAAAGATATGTACACATCATCTTCGGCGTGTCATTGCGCAAATAATCTAACGAGCGCTGTGCCAATCACTAAAGCACACATCTAATAAATAGTGTACTTGTATTCTGACCTTTCTTCGCAACCAGTAAGGCCACAAATGAATATCCCTCATAGTGTGAGCACACACGATCTTAACGCCCCCGCACATAGATGTAAAAACACGATATAACGAGTTTTACCTATCTAAACTAAAAAGCAAACAAATGTATAGACCACATTTACAGTTCTGATGACAACGTAAGTTGCTAATGACATATAACGAACGTCAAAATAACCACTTCAAACAAATCCTTCAAAGACAGCACTTGGAATGTGTACATAAATACAGAAATCCAAGGATTTGCGTGCTTCTACGCGAGAAATGTAGGTTGTAAACAGCTGTTCGTGTCGCAAAGTCGTGGAAGTTACAATCGACTGACAGTGCTGCCACCATAGTATAAGAAGGAGACTAATAGATTTTCTGTATTTTGTCTCTAAATAAGCCTGTGATTTGGTGCTTCAGTGCAACGAAAAACAGGCTGTTTGCTCGTTTTTTTTTATGTTTTTCTCCTTCATTCCATTATGATACTACCGTCAAGTATACCGCTACCTCTACCATCTTTCGTAGGTCAATTTGAATGGTCATTAGGCCTATTGTTTGTTGCGATACGTTTCTGGTATAACAGTCAAAACAAACTACAGAACAAATAAGAACCTCTGTGGTCAGCTCATTGGCCATCGATTCTACGTCTCTCTGGAACCCAGCTGGTGAAGTGGCAGTCTGAAATAATGTGCACATAGCCACATGCCCACAGAAAGAAGGGCGTCACGTGGCGGGAATGAAAAGCACACAAAATTAAAAAGAGTCAGCCTTCTATAAGCTTGCAGCGGAATTAACCAGACAGCCACACTGCTTTTGGTACTGCATGACGGCATATTGCGAAGTGAAGCGCTACAGACTATGGATTAAGCGAAAGGGATTAGATTCTTAAACGTGGACAGAAACTTTCTCTACGTCACCACGTCCACATTAGTTTAGGAACACAACCTCCTCATACATTTGACACCTGGACAGCTTTCCCAGACCTAAAACTGACCCTGTAGCTCTACAGAGTGACACAGTATATCTTTCATGTTACGGCAGCAGAACGATGCCGGATACGAGGTGCTGATGAGAAGTTTTGGACCTAAGAGGCAGCAACAAGAGGATGGAAACACTTCACAAGTTCCATTATCAGTAGCCTTCACCAATGATATGTCGGCGACTAAGTCAAGCAGGATATGAGATGGACATGAATTTAGCACGCGTAGGAGGTATGAGGAATGCACATACAGTATAAATAGGAAAATCGGAGTGGAGGACTACTTGAGAGAAATGAGTAGATGAGAGAATAATATTAAAACAGGTCTAAAATAAACTGGATTTGATGCGGTGGGCTAAATTACTAAGGCTCAGGATATGGATTAGTTTGTGGACTGTTATCAGGGTAAAAAGAAACGGGAATTTATTGACCGACTGAACTACTACTAACTTCTCAAGAAAGACCCTCCTCTGAGTAGTCAGTTTAGTATCATCACCAGCGTCAGTGTTTTAACACTTCGGGCAACAGGTTCGACAATAGTGAATTTTTGCTGCGTTATCGGAACAACTCCGTAGGGACAAATTGGTCCCTTCACTGCAAGTGGCGCGAAGCCAAATTCTGAAGTCCCGATATGATCATAAACATCTGGCAAGTCGAGCCTTGAGTCGTCATTTGAAAGGTTATGCAAGAGGAATTGTTAACAGTGCTCAGTGGTCAGTAAGTTCCTTCTTTTACAGAGCGCTAATTTCCAGCAAACTGTTTGCCCGTAACTGCACTATCGATGAACAAATTCCACAACTCCACACTCTCCCGAATCTAACACCATAACATACTACTCTCAGACTGATTGTATTTCACTATCGTAACAAAATCTGCTGCAAAAAGTTACAAAAGGCACGACGGTTGGTGAGATTGTGCACTGTGCAACACATGGATCTGTTTATTAAGACTCAAAATTCGCAAAACTGATAGTGAAATGAAATTTGAGGTTCTCACAGCGATGTTGCCGGTAAGTGACACCGTATCGTTGGATGAAAGGATCCCGACGTTTCGAAAACTTTTTACCTTCACCTTCAAAGGTAACCAGGCCACGAAGTAGACTGATTAATATTGAAGATGAAGGCCAAGAGATCACTCGCAACGTCGGGAAACACTCACCCAAAAATCAGCATCATATTCCAGGACCCTTTATTCCCAAAGTATTAATAACTCATGATAAACATTCAATACATACAGCCTGATAGGGGACAATATTGCAGTAGAATGGAACAGGTAACGAACGGTGCGACGGTCGATGGGAAGTTGCGATAGCAGCACAGAGCAAAACAAGTTTTCTCAACTGCCTCACGACTCGATGAAAAAAATGTGTGGAATTGTTAATAAGCCATTGTACATCGCCAGAGCTATAAAACTGCACATGACAGTAAATACGATGCGTAACCACCCTCTTATTTACTTCTACACACTTGGGAAACGTTCAAGGTCATAATTAATGTTTCGCCGAAACAACGTTTATGAACATTGAAGTTTCCTTACATTACCCCAAAATTAAATAGTTACAGGGTCAATAATTAGTGCCTAATCCTCCATCGTCTGTCACTCACTTAGGCACAACTAAACTTCAGTGCAACCGGCGACCGCCGCAAGCTGGTATTAAGGTAAAGATCCTGTCGGTTCTAGGTTTAAATGTCGACCCAGGGACCGGATATTCTACAGTACATCGCCTTTTTCCTTCCACGAATTTACCAGGATAGTGTTCTAAATTAGGCCACAGCCGCTTCCTTGTACGTATTTTCAAGCATATTATTCATAAATACAGCAGAACTCCACTTAACCGGAAGCTGGTTATCCGGATCGCCAGTTCCTGGATCGGCTTTGCCCTTCGGGTAAATTTGTTGAGAATTCCACAAAAATAGCTTGCCTTCAAATTACCGATTATCGGATCAAGTGCAGTGCAGTGTTATGGCTTCTAGAACTTCAAATCAGGCGTGGTCGGAAGGTCTAGACGCAGGTACATACTGTAAATAGCAACAGCCGAACTTCAAACAGCCAATGTAGCCTATTTTCAAAGAAAAATCCAATAATCCGTAATTTCTGTGTATCCGGATTGCTCGGCGTCCCATTTAAGCCGGATAAATTGAGTGCTACTTCAATAATATTATTTCGCACTATTCTCTTTAAGCCTGTGACACAGTCGTTAAACAAAATATAGATGAATAAACTAAACCACTCCACGACACTTGTATGTTACATGTGTTAAGCTGTAGTCAACACTTGACGTTAATACAACGTTATATGGATATTCTGTCCGAATTAAGATGTTTATGACATTTATAATCATATTACACCCACATGAACGTCAAGTGTAAGGCAGAGCATGATAGTGAATGAGGTCGTCGGAATATGAGTTTGGTTCTTCGTCGGTAGAGAGATACATACTTACTTAGATTATAACGGTTAGTCGCTTTGTAAGCACATTCTTAAGGCTCAATGATGACTACGAGATAAGCTTACAGTAGGCTATTAAAATGAAATAAAACATATACTTCGTCAAACATAATTTTGTTTAAACTTCAGGGTTGTTTCACCGTGCATCTTCCTCGTGGAATAACTTGAAATGTCAACTTGATGAAACAAGGTAATTTTATTAATGTATTTTTAGTTCGACATGTTTCGGGTACATACGCCCATCGTCAGGAGCATTAGACGTTCAGTTGCAGCATACGGTT
>Ga0123352_10018816_pt1 | contig 11011 bp, 4 predicted proteins | sample TergutLab28metaG_FD_89700 | JGI IMG/M metagenome (GOLD analysis project Ga0123352, IMG submission 89700) | Labiotermes labralis P1 segment gut microbial communities from Petit-Saut dam, French Guiana - Lab288 P1 | ecosystem: Host-associated > Arthropoda: Insects > Digestive system > Gut ... | reverse complement strand
CCTAAGTGGCCCAAGACCTCCTCATTATCGAGGGTTCCTGGTCACACTGAGATACATCACACTCTGTAGGACTCCTCTGGACGAGAGATCAACCCGACGCAGAGACCAGTACCTGACAACAAAAAACACTCATCAGAGACTAGACATTCATGCACCCGGCGGGATTCAAACCCGCAATACCAGCAAGCGAGCGACCGCACACTCGCGTCTTAGACTGCGCAGCCGTCGGTATTGGCGGAAATGCAGGGATTACCTGTTGAATAACTCGACTACTTTACAGGACGTACGCTGTCAATTTTGATGTTAGTTCCCTAATTACTATCTCTATCACAAAAATACAAGTAATTTTCCTTCATAGTCCTATGCGGGGGACATTTCAGTACCCACGAATATGACGGAACATCTTACAGACAGGTACATTATTTGGAAATACTTTCTCTCGAAGCTTCATACACGTCATATTTCTTCACAGTAAACGCCGTCGTCTCTCCGTTCTTCAAAGAAATTTCCTCCATTTTCATGCACCCTGTACACATATTCTACAGCGATAGATTCATTTCAACTTATACCTTCACAGTAGCATCGAAGCAGTTACTACGAATATGTCAGATTTTTCTTATTCTTCACTGAGATATAATTTTATATGTACCTTGACACTTAGCCTACTAACGTAGAGAATACGGTGAGCTCCTAGTAATGTCCGCAATTTTAACGTGTACTATTTGGTGACCTACGTTTGAAAACATTAACAGCCCTCTCTTTTTATTGTCTGCACACTGTCTCAACACTGAATCAATCACGAACGGCGTCCTGTGTCACATTTGTGTGTACACAGTCAGGTTTTTCGAAAAACATGCACAAAATTTAAATACCCCTCAGAATAATAATTTGGCGAGCTGGAACTTACAGATGGGATTTAACTCAGCGTTTAAAGAGTTAATCACATACAAAAGGGCAAAAAAATTACATTTTAATCGTCAGTACTCGGAGTCTAGAGTTCTCATCCGCTTTCTTTTTCATACATGGTTACCTGCACATCATTGTTGTTTCAGTTGATAGATTCCAAATATGGAAATGTCTTCCCTCACTCTTTATAATAAGTAAGGTCATTGTGTCTAGTGTAAAGTCCATTGTTCAAACAAAACGGTTTAACAAACGAAATTTGCGTGCTCAATTTTTGGTACATAAATGACTATTGCACTGAAAAAATAAACCTACAGATGTCCAAGTAATATTTTAATTTTGAATTCTTTACACGATACCAATTTCTGACACTGTACTGAAATCTTTGTGCTTTTTTTTTTTTCAAATGAGAGACAAACGGCGAATTTTCTTTTATTGTTACGTTTTCAGGGTAATAATATTCTAATTTTTTCGCCAGTAATTTGAGATAGATTGTTCATTTGTTAATAAAATTCTATTGATATTTTAAGGTAATTAGTTCAGATTTAGTAGTGAATGGTATGAAAACTCATATGCCTTGCTTATGAATACGCAGTAGGTGATGAAAATATGAGCGTGTTGGCCACCTGCCACTTTTGTTTTTATCTTTACCATTTAGCCAAAATCACTCTACCTCATATATCCAACAGAAAAAAAAGTTAAAATTTGACACAGACCCTCCGTAAACTGACAGGACTCGAAAATCCGACTAGCAAAATTTTCCGTTATAATAACTATTCTGGATTTCCGACCTGTCTGGTAAGTCCAAGCCAGTGTGTAGTTTCTGATCCCTACCGTAGTTGGGAGGGGAGTTTTGGTATCTCAGTAACCCACAAATAAAGAACTCATTACGAAATGTTGCCACCAGTTAAAAATTCACGTCATAAAGAGCTAAACAGCTGTGCGTACTGTAAAATCGGTCCGTTTATTCTGAGCCTGACATTACGAGGCATGTTTGAACGGAGGGCCGCTCTAATATTCTAGACACATGCAGCAAGCATTGTGAATGCAACGGAACCTCCATTGTGCAAATAATTTTATGCATTATAAAATTTATATGGATTGTTAAAACTGGAAACATGTTCTGGTACAGCAACACGTTTGTAGTACGAAAAAAAATAGCATACATTTGCATAGAAATAAGAAGTCTATAAACGTAAAGATCTAAAATAAGGCAGTTGCAAAGAAAATGTGATCGGATTTGGATTTAGGCTGTGTCAACTTTGTGCAAAATGTGAATTATTTTCACAGGCCGAAATATGCTGTGGGAAGGACGGAGAGAACAGCGACACTGATGGTCTGTTTTTTGAAATGGAATTTCTGTAATTCTGAACAGCTGAATTGTGTTCATCACTCAAATTTAAATTACAGTCCTACATAATTCTGACGATGGTGGATCCTCTCTAGAATTATTCACTCTGCACGTTTTCCATCGTCGAATGTTGCATAGGAAAATAGAAACAACTTTTCGTGAAAGAGATCTACGCTTTCCATCAGGTATTCATTTCCGCTCGGCACACAACAGAGGAGAAAGTCGAAATGGTGAATGTTTCTAAATATTCGTTGCTTCTTCTTCTTCTTCTTCTTTTTTGAAAATCACAAATCCCTCTTGATCTACGACCACATGCTGTAATTGACCGGACCGTCAATTGATTTGCGCCTGCTGTTCTTACGATCTGAGACAGGATTCTGCGCCGATTTGTGTACAGGATGACGTGTTTCCGCGAAAGAATCATTCTAATCTCAGGGTCAATTGGGTAAGAATAGGGTCGGAGAATTGTACAGGAAGAGCACGAAGTACACTGGACGAAACCAGTGAGATTTTGAATAGAATTTTCGATGTTCACGGCCACTTAAAGTTTCAAAAAGCGATGGATTTTTTTTTTGCTCGACACTTAGTGTATTATCTCTCCGCTGATCTACACTTCCCGTGCGCAACTTTTGGTACTGAGAAACAACCTCCTGAAATCAGTCCCTCTTTCCTCAGGAATGTCTCCTAAGTTATTTATATATATCTCTCTCTCTCACACACAGCACCATCTGTGTTATTTACTGTAATTGGTAAAGTAATTTATTTCGAATATAGAAACCTTCGAAAATCTGGCACAAGATTGTTTCATCAGTATTTAGCAGAAGACAAATTATCTTCTCCCAAACGAGAATGTACTTTACAGTGAGACTGTCGGCTTTGCTGCTCTTACGTGTGTTACTAGACGACACTGTCAGTTTGTACGATTATATAACGTTGATGACAGTTAAAGGAATGCCTGTGGACGACTGGTGGAATGAAACTTGTAAGGGACAAACGAAGCTTCTTTGCCTATTATAAATCCAACCTGGGTTGCCCTGGAATCTAACCCTTGGCTTCGTCAAGGGAGACCGGCAGCTAAACACTGAGCCATGGCACTGCCTGCTTTCCTTCTGTCACGATTCCTATCAATGCATCCAGTAATAAAGCTGTCTGGATTCACTCGTTTGCAACTTCAGCACCTTTAGTGTTTGTGTTAGGAATTCTTAAACACTGGAAATACAGAACTCTGTATATCTTAAGAAATGTTTGTAAATTTTTTTTAGTGTAAGGTAGGTCAACATATAGGCTATCGTGACAAAGACTGCTCCATAATACGGCTAGTTCTAAAGTTCTTATTTGAGAACATCTTTTATTTCTATAATTACAATATATTTTTCTAGTTTTCACTTTTGTATCCTATAAGCATCACAAAAATGAAAAATACACACAAAAAAGTTGTTTTGGGTTTAATGGGTTGATTTTCCTCGAGGATTAGAGTCCTTTCTGATAAAGCAATAGCCTGCGAGGTGGTCAGTAATTTTCTCGCTGTTATGGAGGCGCAAGTTCATTATGTTCTCCACAAGAACCCTTCAAGCCAGATGGATTCAGTCCGCGTATTCCCACCCAGTCTTACTACGATCCAGCCGAACATTATCCTGGCGTTTATATCTGTGTGGCACTGTAAGAACCTCCATACAAAGACAGAAAAGGAACCGGATTAAGTGCACTGATCTTATGATTCTGTTTTAAGAAGTACATCACATTGATCTTATCGTTTAGCAGGCACGGGAATAATTTAAACATAAGTTACAGAATTTTTACAGGGTAGTATAATTGAAATTGTAAGTTTAAAAAATCAATATTAGATGAGCTATTTTAATTAAATTGGTCTGGTGCACGTAGATTATTATATTTTGTATTGGATTGCAGTGTGACTCATTATGGACTGTAGTGGTTTTATTGTGTGTCCTCAGTGATGAACCATCGATTCTTATATAAGATAATCAATTCTGCTTACTTCGCAGCCGTGAGAAGGCTCGACAAATCTACATAAAGATGAGCTTTGTGATATGTAATATTTTAATATTATTATACTGTAGTATTACAGAGTGAAGTAAGATTACATAGAGAGGGTATGAGGTGGAGGGAAGAAACGTATACAGGGTTTTGGTGAAGAAACCTGAAGGAAATACACCACTTGGAACACTTGGGTACAGATTGGGGGATGATATTAAAGTGGATTTTAATTCGACATATTGGTAGGGCGTGGTCTGGACTGATATGATTCTGTAGAGAAACAAATAAGCTCTTGCGTACAGGGTACTGAAAGTTCTTCAAGCATGTACAGCATCATTCATTAATATAAAATTACACTTTATTTTAATAATTAATATTCAGATAAATATACTCACAAAAGCCTACAGGCCAAACGTTTGCACGAGAAATTACGAAAATTCGATAGTTATTCTTATTTTCGCCTTTAAACAAATTATTTGGCATCATAGAATTTCAAAGTACACACTTAAACGTCCCGAAAGCAATGAAGCTAGCAGTTAGCTCAACCATACACCGTAGAATGCAATGACAGCTACACATACGAAGACATAAAATGGACGAAAATAGTGGCCACGTAAAAGGAGTAACAGCCGCAGTAACAAACAACAATTGTTACTGTAATGTGAACTGTTAGAAGGAGTATTTCATTGTTTTAATTAAAGTGGGGATCCGCAGCTAAATTTGTAAAATCTTCTAGAGAAGTACGACACCGAATAGCCATGTAGGCTGTAGTTTCTAGCTTTGTTTACAGCAGGTCCTGTGTTACTGAGACTTAGGCTAACGAAGAAGCTGCTTGCTTCTACTCACGTACAGATTATGCAGTTTGGGCTGTACAAAAAAAATCACTTTATCAAAGGACAGTCTTAGACTCCTCTGAAGATGGAGGCAACAAACACCTCCCAAAAGTTGGCACCTATGTAAATACCAATCTACATGGTAGGTGACTTGTGTGACGAGGTGTAAAGGTCACCTACCCACACACACTAACCCACATCAGCTCTTTTTCTTTGGTTTTTCTCCTCTCCACAGAACCCATAACGAAAGCCCACCAGCAGTAGAATTCGGATATGGACAAACAGTAACAAGAGACCCACATAGGACAGCAGCGAGCAGACATACTTGAGCTGCACACCCCAGGATAGCGCACATCATAGGTACCCCCCATCCCCCTTAAAAGTAGCATATAACAAACATCACAGATGCTGAGATCTCACCATCGTGACATACCCATACCAATCCTGTAAAGCACTACCACCATACTTTCGGATGAGAACCTGATGATGGCCACATTAGGCCGAAACGTGTAGTTTACTTCATCCTTTATTAAACATCTTTTTTAGATATTGTTGTGTTATTGACTGATCCCACACTTATTGTTTATATACACACAACGGGGATGGCTCATTTTAGAAAGTATACCTATCTGTTATTGCTGCACGCAAATGTCGCCTTCGGTAAAGATCACATTGTCCCAGTGCATCAGCGAAACGCCTTAAAGTTGCGCATAGCGAAATACAGCTCCAGGCAGGCTTGGTCTCAGCACTGAATGCTGAAGACATATCAGCTTCACGATCCGGTCGCTCTTCTCTCGAGGAAGGCTGGTAGCACCACATAAATTTCTGTCGCTCCCAAGTGCTGAACACAAAAATTCCGATCCGTAATCTGTTCTTTCACTCACATCGTAAACTAAGTAATTTCGTGATTGATAATTTACCAGTACTCGCTGCGTAACAACGCAGAAGGGCGCAGTTCTCAACTGCTTCGCGGTGGAAGCGTAAAACACGAAAGAATTTCAGGTTAGCCAACTTCCGGAGTAGGTAGTCTTGAATACCAAAATGGCATTGCTTTCTTCTTTATTTAATTAAAACAGCCGAATCCTCTTCAATTTGGTCAGAAAACCTTTATGTCATAGCTCATGGAATTGTCTTTTTAGTTGGGAAGCGACATAAGGGCATCAGTATTGGATGGCTGTCAGGAAAACCTGGCAATTTTGTGACTGTTAAAAATATAATAACCCCCCAAAATAATTATCTGGCTTTCAGTTCGGAATTAGAGTGGAACAGATAATTAGTCTATGTCTTTTTGGAGTTTTCTGCTACCTTAACAAATGGCGGGTACGTACAAGGATAGTGGAATGCTGCACTGAATTGTAAATTATAATTTCCTCCAGTTGCTGTGTTTGCGTAGGGGTCTGTTCTGGCACTTGCTGCAGATTAAGAATGTACTGTAGGAAGGGTCTGTTCTGGCACTTGCTGCAGATTAAAAATGTACTGTAGGAAGGGTCTGTTCTGGCACTTGCTGCAGATTAAGAATGTACTGTAGGAAGGGTCTGTTCTGGCATTTGCTGCAGATTAAGAATGTACTGTAGGAAGGGTCTGTTCTGGCACTTGCTGCAGATTAAGAATGTACTGTAGGAAGGATCTGTTCTGGCACTTGCTGCAGATTAGTAATGTACTGTAGGAAGGGTCTGTTCTGGCACTTGCTGCAGATTAAGAATGTACTGTAGGAAGGGTCTGTTCTGGCACTTGCTGCAGATTAAGAATGTATTGTAGGAAGGCCATTCACACTGAAGTTACTCTGTTCTTCAAAATTGCCATTTCCTGTACGCTATCGGATTATTGTTAACATTTCAGAGGAATTTATAGTCTCTCTTTACGCTTATTATAATCAGCAGTTTTAGGTTGGAAGTCTCTCCAAAGTACTGATCATTATCTGCCATACTACAAGGAGTCATATTGAAAAGACCAAAGTCTTAACAGTCACTTCCGTGACTACCTTAAATTTCAAACTTCAGAGAGTCTGAATTTGTTTTTCTGTTTTATTTTGTTTGAAGATCGGCGTGTCAAAAGATATTTCAAATAACATTTGTAGGCCCCAGTCATATTTCAGTGCACTCTGTGCCATGCTGGAAAGTAAAGTTGACTTTTCACTTTATGAAGCACTTGGCAGTGAAGATGTATGAGGGATGTGTGTGTAGGGTTGAACGCATTCTTAACTTTTGCGCTAGATGGAAAGGGGTGGTCACCTCCACATTCTGACCACTTCATCCTGGGGAGAACCCTTTGGTACATATTATGAGGCCACAGAGCCCCACGGTCGAACCAGTTACTTTGCAGGAAAATATCTTTACCCTTCTTGAACGTATATTTTTTGTACAACGATATATTTTCAGCAAGTCGACAAATTTACACTTAATCTTCGTGTACAGTATTGGAATTATATTCAAAATGAGTAAATCAGTGCAGCAGCTCTGCCTAAACCCATCTACTTATGGCAGTTTTTTACTAAACAATATCACAATTTTTGCCTGGACAAAATATTCTGTATATCCTGGACTCAAATATTTATCATTGCGATTACCGGTGGACAGATGAGGATTCATTTTAATCAAAATTCTTAGAATGTATTTTAATATTATCCTCTCGTCTTCGGGAATAACTTCAAACTGGCGTCTTTTCTTCAGTTTTCGGACTAAAATAATAATATTATTTCTACTCTTCTCCGTGATACTGTGCGTATTTTCACTTATTGAAACACCGTATTTAACGGAAGATTATAAGCTACTGACCCAGGGGCTTGAGTACCAAATTTTGAGGTGCGTCATCCCCGTTGTGTTGGTTTATTAACAAATACTCTATGTGTAATACACAAAATTCTTTGTTATTGAGTACCAAATGTAAATAAACGCTTCGATGTACTTGACCTTTCGTATAATATGAACCAACAAGATTCAGTATTTTCTATTATTTTATTTCAATAATAAGCCTCTACATGTTTCGATCAGGCTTGCTGCTCATCATCAGGAGGATCAACTCTTTATAAACAGCAGTTGGTATAGTCATGTGTTATGTTGACTGTACCAACTGCTGTTTATACAGAGTTGATCCTCCTGATGATGAGCAGGAAGTGTGCTCGAAACATGTAGAGGCTTATTATTGAAATAAATTAATAGAAAATAGTGCATCCTGTTGGTTCGTGTTATAAGGATATGTCATGATGCACGGTCAACAAAACATTAAATGTGCTTAAACTTTATATGCTTCATACAGACGAATAGTCAAGCAGTCGATCTGTTACACGTTTCGTTGTTTAACGACGACTTTTCGGCGGCAAACTTTGGTTAAAGCGATGCGAATCATGAAATAAAGTGAAACGCCAACTTCATAAAAATGTAATTAATTGAAGTTTCTTTAGTCGTCTCACGGAACCTACCAAACCGTACGCACGACCTACGCAGTGGCTCTCACGACCACCACCCTTCCAAAAACTCGATGCAGAAAACCATATGCTGCAACTCAACATCTAGTGCTCCTGACGATGGGCGTATGCACCCGAAACATGTCGAGCTAAAGAAACTTCAATAAACTACATTTTTTAATGAAGTTGGCATTTCACTTTATTTCATGATGAAGATGCACGGTCAAACAACCCTCAATTTTCGATATGAACCATGCATTGGGAATGAAGTCGAAGAAGACGGCGAGGTCCTAATTTAAGGTGCCATTGTAAGTTTATTTCCGGTATGATTTAAGAAAGACGCCACAAACATCAGTCAGCATGGCATATTTCCTCTCCGAGATTCGAACTCAAGACCTCCGGGCTATGTGGAATGGGATCTGTGCTATGCGTTTCATACTTGGTGGCAAATACGTCTTCCTAATTAAAGGCTCTTTTCATGCGAATGTCGCATACTAAAACATAGGAATCTCGTCTTTTCAGTGTTCGTTTCTGTCAGTGTCCTTGATCATGTCTTGTTCGAAACTGTAGGTACACATAAAAAAATAATAAGAAGAAAGAGTCGTTGCATCGCTAATATTCTGGGCTTAAAAGCAAAAGTTTGTATGCTCCTTCGTGATAAAATTGAATCATATATCCCATAAACGTAGAGTAAGCTTCAGGGTGGAATTTGTTCTACCTGGCTGCATTTTAAAGGGTATATCGCACAATACCAGAACTACAGTAAGAGCGACACAGCTCGTCTTCCTTGTTTAAAGCTGAAATTATGGTCCAAAATCTAATGCGTGATACTCATGTCCGAATAAAAACTTCGAGTATCCGTCTAGGCTGACCGTACGTTAATGAACGGTAGCACGAAGTGCGTAAAGTAGGCGTTAGTGCAAGATCAGGAATTGTTTATTCCCAGCCGCAAGTACTGGGCTCGCCCAGTCACCTAGCCAATGTGTGACGGCCATTCCACAGGAAAAAGCCGGACGTAACTTTAAACAGGTTTCTCGCGTACAGCTGATGACCACACCAAAAGTAAATTATGTCCACATATCATGTTGTCTATGTATAGAAACAATTTTAAAACTCAGTATGTTTTTTTGCTGAAATTACTATACCCGCGACCATATTCATTTAAGCTTGAGATAAGTCGTAACGTTGCCAGGTACGGGCCTGGGCGTTGTAGATCTGACCATAAAGTGGAGGAAATTTTTAGAATTTAGTTTCGCATTTTATAATCAGTACCTTTCGTTGGATTGTATATAACTTAATTACTCGAGACACTGTTAAATAATCTTTATTTAAATAACAGTGTGTAGCTGAGAAGTTTGTAAAAAAAAACAGGGATTTTTTAAATTTAGATTATTGATGTGTTGTGTGGTTTATATTATGACAGTGGTTTATGGTTTTATGGTTTTATAGCGTCGATAGAAGAATGAGAGATTAATTGGAAAAATTTGGAAGAAACAGATCTTGATGTAACTGAACTACTATCCCGATGTTTGCTTGAATGGCTGAGTAAAAGCACCAAAAAACCTGAGACTATTTCCCGTGGCGGCCGACTGTTACGCTACAGCAGCCTGCTCGCCAATTTGCTGACACGTGCATGCGAGCTCCACTATTTATCTGCATTGGTAGGAGAGAGTGTGAAACAGTCAAACCCTCACGCTGCGCCCTAAACACCCAGGAATATCGCGAAGCTACTATATTTCACAGTCATATCTGTTGCTGCCAAACCTAATTCAGAAGTTGAGAGCTCTCAAGCTATCAACACAAACATTTCTGTGTTGTTCTGTGCCCGCTGTTGCAGAAACTTTCTTTGACTAAATTTGCAGGCCTCAATTCTGTTTGCGATAATATGCTTCGCTCCATTCAATCTTGTTACTCGCCTACATTGCAGCGTCGTTATGCCAGTCTGCTGCTCTTGTGTAGCTACAGGTATTCATTGGTATGCAGAACACCAGACACACTGATCATATTTCGGTAGCAGCTACAGCCGCCACTTGGGCGAAGCTTTCTCGCTCTGTACCTTCTTTGCGTCCATCGCCTTTCTCTTCTTCAGCGACAACAACAACAATAAATGTGCAAAATTAGACAATGGATACTGTACGAGCATGAACCAAATTAGCAGTTACAATAAACATGGCGTCATAATCCGTGACAATGAAAAAAGTATGTGCTATTATAAGCGTACAAAACATTCAACATGGAAATGACATTACATCCAGCACAAATTGTAAATACAGAACAGCTGCAGCACTATAAACTCTAGAAACATGGTTTGGCTCAGGTGTATAATTGTAAATACCCTGCATAATGGTGATAAAAATATAATAATAATAATAATAATAATTATTATTATTATTATTATTATTATATAGTGAATGAACTAAAAGGAAATTGCTGCGGCACGTTCTTGTAATGTTTGTACCTTCTCGGCTATCCTAAGAGCCTGATACCACTTCACATAATAATAATAATAATAATAATAATAATAAT
>Ga0123352_10018815_pt1 | contig 11012 bp, 3 predicted proteins | sample TergutLab28metaG_FD_89700 | JGI IMG/M metagenome (GOLD analysis project Ga0123352, IMG submission 89700) | Labiotermes labralis P1 segment gut microbial communities from Petit-Saut dam, French Guiana - Lab288 P1 | ecosystem: Host-associated > Arthropoda: Insects > Digestive system > Gut ... | reverse complement strand
TGTCATCACATACAGCGTAACTTCCCAAGTAATCCAGACGAAACTCTTTGGGTATTTCTAAATTCTTCCGTCTGTGTTACATTTCCGATAAATCTCACCCTCCTTGATTTGATAACCGGATTATTGTTAAAGATAAAGGACTAGGAAGCTCCTCATTAGGGAGTATATTTTATGACAGCCTGTTACTAGTTGTATGACAAAGAACATATATATATATATATATATATATATATATATATATATGATATATATGATTTACAGATTTTTAATATCATTCATAGATATTTAATAACGTTGCTGTTTTACGGTAAACCCATATGCAGGTCATGTATATGAACTTACTAGAGACACCTTACTGAAAATTTTGTATTTAATCCATTGACCAAAAAATACATAAATTTATGGACAGATGCTTACGGCTTCTTTTAGTGCAACGTGTTCGCCAATGAACTATTCCTCAGATAATTATAAAATTAATACCATATATTTAGTCCATGTGTTATGCTCAATTTAATATTATTTGTCAACATAAGCAGCCATTTTTCGGCGTAAACAGTATTATAAAATTAGTCAGTGTAATGGATACGTGTTCTGTTCTCTGTGAGGTATGAACTAAAATTGAAAAATATTATTTAAATAAACTTTAAGCTACAAATGATCGACTGAAATGCAAAGAAATTTAATGCAAAGTGCGTGGTTCGTAGATGTATTTTCATAAATCTGAACACAAAATTACACCACTGTTATTTGGAATTGAAAATTCGTATTGTTTTCCACATTTGTTGACGTCACAATAGGTACTGATACGATGTAGACATGATCTTCTTATCCTGTCATTAGAATTGAGCATTATACCTCAGTGACTGTGCTAATGAAAGGAGTATTTGACAATGCAATCTCCATTCTCCAGTAATCAGACTGTTGAATGCAATCTCAAGCACCCTGCAGCTGACATTGTCAGTGTTGACCCCGATAACATGTCGGTTTGTTCTTTGTCATACAACTAGTAACAGGCTGTCATAAATTATACTCCCTAATGAGGAGCTTCCTAGTCCTTTATCTTTAACAATATTCCGGTTATCAAATCAAGGAGGGTGAGATTTATCGGAAATGTAACATAGACGGAAGAAATTAGAAATACCCAAAGAGTTTCGTCTGGATTACTTGGGAAGTTACGCTGTATGTGATGACATTGTTCGAAGGGATCATATATGAAAGAGTTTGTGAGTGTGACGAATGGACTTATTTCGCCCTAGCTACAAACCAGAGGCGAAAGTTTGCGCGAGAGTAGTGAAATTTAAGTTCGTGTAAAAACTTGGGAATTTCCCGAGTAGTAAAATATTTAGTGTTACATTGTCGAATTTTATCCATGTAATTATTTAAATTTATGTATATTAACTAACTGCAGGGAGCATAGTACGTTGTCACAATAGGAACGTACACACACACACACACACGCACGCACTTGAACTATGTCACATTTACAGTTGGCTAATTAACTGTCTGTATGTCTTGCATTATATTAATAAAATTTGAAATTATACTCCGTGTATCGCAGCGTCGTTGGTAACAGGTAACAGGTAACAGGTAACAAAACTTCTGTGTTTTTCTATACATTCTCTATATTTTCATCCAATACATTATCCTTATTGGCGCAGAACGTAAGCTGATGTGTCCCGTTGAATTTCGATCCTTTCTGGCTTGCTGGGATCCTCCTGACGGTGTATTTGAAAGGAAAGATGAAAGACAGTGGAGAGGAATCATCTGTTTGTCTCAGACCATTCTGTGTGCCAAATGTTCGAGAGGACGGATATTACTCAAAGTTTCTTTTAGGCACGTTTTCATTTCTGAAACGAGATTCATGGTTATTCGAGGCTCACTGATAATGTTTTACAAATTCTGTCCTAACGGAATCAATCGTTGTACCGAACACAATAAACAGTTGATGTAATGCGACACTGTGTTTAAAATTTTTCTGAATTACCTCAAGAATACCGTACCGCTTACGATTATTTGAACTACTGAATCGAAATCCATATTCAGCATCCTCAATAACATTCTTAGTTAATTCTGGGTAACATTTTAGGTATTTGATATAGGCGATACCCCTTGAAAATTAATGCAGTCAGTTTTATCGTCCTTTTGATACGTAAGGGAAATAATAGACTTTCCCCGACGTTAAAGCAAATTTCCCTCGTTTAAAAGAGAAAAAATAAATTTATTTGTGTCAGAATGAAATATTTTACTTATTACATTCATCGATTTTGCTGGAAATTTATCGGCGTTAGACGATCTTGCTTCTTCAAATTTTCAACAGTCTTAGAGATATTAGATTCAGGTACTAGATTCTCAGCTGTACGCATTTAGGTCCACCTACCATAATTCACTCCATATGCACTCAGCAGGTGATAAGCGTGATTTATCCACCTACTCAAAATACCTTGGAAATTTGAGCAATATTTTTGTTCTCATTCTTTGTCTCAGTTACTCTTAGGCTGGTATTTGTTCTTAAATCTAACTTTGCCTGTTTTGCCATGGAATTTCCTAACACATTATTCTTCATTGCTTGCTTCCCGCTCATTAATTTTATTTTTCGGACTTTCCTTCTTTTTGCTGCAATATACAAATATTTCAGAGTATCTGGAATATTTGTCATGGATATTGCAACCATTGCAGTTTAGCTTGCATCTTTTGCTCTACAAATTTTGAACATTTTTCACCGAAATTTGGTTTAAGCTGCTTGGGTAGGTAATGACTTTTAAACTCCTTCGTGGCTGAAATTTTGTTATCCTAATGTGAGTCATACATGCTGTTTGGTTATGTTTATAAAAATGGGTTAAGAAATTTCCCCAGCATACCTAACTTTGTCGAATAAAATAATTTCTACTAACAAATGTGTCTCTACGTGTTTCAGCTTGAGTTTGAAACATCTTCAGGCAAAAGTAGCAAGCCGTCTTTCGACACCTCGCCATAAACAATTTTGAACAAAAAACTTACTAAAAGAAGGAAAGTTTTAAATGACATAATCCTATGTTTATTGTTAACCAGAAATGTGGATGCAGCCACGTTTTACTCTTGCAAAAGCTGACCAAAAAAAAATCACTGGTATCTACCGCTAATTATCTACTCTAATTATAACAAACAAGAGGAAGTTCGTCGATCTTGACATTAAAAATGCTTATTTCAGACTTTAATAAATAAACACATAAAATACACAAGATATAGATGAACTTTCTAATGGTCTGTATTATACAAAACTGCAACATGTTTCTGTTAACAAGGAATAGTTTTCAAATAGGCACACAAATCGAAAAATATCACGAAGAGAAACACAGTTGGGATATGAATACAATCACGCGGAACACAGAACCTGATTTTACAGCGAGTGTGGATACAAAGGATGTAAATTATCCAGTTAATATTGGCCAAGTTTCAGTATTAAAACACATTCTTAAAGTTACTCGTGTCCCTGCGTCAAAACGAAATCACACAATAAAACCAACAATTACACTAATGTTAATATTTTATCTTCTACACACAATTGTTCATAACTCCGACATGCTTCGATCTATCTTGATCATCTTCAGGGAGTTACTGAACATCAATAGGGCCTACATAAAAACACCGAAGGATTATTAAATACGTTAAAATTTGTGCATGTAGATGTTATAACATTTGGTTTTAGTAGTACAGAACTGGTCCATGAGATGCGGATGTTGTAGATTTATACTTTTTTACATTGGTTCATGTCTGAGGGATAAGTAGTTTACGTTTTGGTAACCAAGACGATGCTGAAGGCTTTACTGATGTTCAGTAACTGCCTGAAGGTGATGAAGCTGGATCGAGACATGTCGCAGTTATGACAAATTGTGTGTAAAAACATAATTTTAACATTAGTAAGTTTTTTGGGTTTATTGTGTGAATTAAACTACATATAACTTAAGCCTTCGGTTAAAAATATTTTACTGTTACCTTAGGTTAATATTAGCATACTTTGGATAGAATTTTAAATATACGAGCATACACAATGTTATAAGATAAAAGTACTGTGCTTCAAGCAGCTATAAATATTTATGATTGTGTCATTCCGTTTCCAAAATTTAACAATATTTAAACTTACTGAGTGATATTTATCTCAGTAATTAACCAAATTGATGCACAAAATTTTTGTTTTAAAATAAATTTATTTCATGCCTCTACATGTTTCGATCACATGTGCCCATCATCAGGAGGTGCACGAGACGGCCACCTATAGGTGTGATGTTACCAGAGGTTGTGTAATGCAATTTCGACCACCTGATGATGAACACATGTGCTCGAAACATGTAGAAGCATGAAATAATTTAATTGTAAAACAAAAATTTTGTGCATAAAGTTGGTTAATTACTAAGATAAATACACTGAGATGCACTGTCAGCAAAACGTCAAACAATTACTGAGTGGTAGTAATTGAGACAAAATATAAGTACCTGTGAGGTAATTTTGTAACATGTATGTAGGTTATATGCTTCTGTAGGTTTCTCTGCACATAATCCTTACTATAGCCTGAAGATGTTGTAATGTCAAGCCGAAATATATAGCCATGTTTTTTTACAGTGTTGTTATTTCTTAACCGACTGAGGTGTTGTTTTCCCTTCTAATAATTTCGCAGGCTCTATTCATGTCCTCATCATCGTCTCAGTTCTCCAAAGCTGCAAACCTCTTTGAGTCCTTTAACTTGATACTGTTCTCTAACTTATACTTCGCTTGGATCCTTGAGATTGAATCCGTCCTGTGTTGCTCGTTTACTTGCTATTTGTCCGTGACTTTTCAACCACCGGATCGTTATGAGGATCCCTTCAGCTCCCCTGGAAGATCGTGCGCCTTGGTGCTATAATGTTATTTTCTACTTGTCATTGTTTGAGCTATCTGACTACCAGTCTTCCCATAACAGACGTGCAAGTGTATTATGAATGTTTCGATGTCTTCTCGTAACCTGAGAGATCTAGAGAAAATGAAACGCGCGTACTTCTGTAGTTGTTACATTCGCTGTGCATTTTCTAACTTTTTCTTATTTCTATGCATTATTTGTTTTCTTCTTCTCTCATTCCTTTGTAACCTTCAAGTTATTTTATTTTTATAGTTAATTTTATATGTTACTCGTGTTATGATGAAACTGTTCGCCCAGGAAAACTCCAATTTACTGCCGGTTTTGGATCTCGAACTTTGCCAAATTTGAACGAGTAGCATACTCTCTTTTGTATTCTGCCGTAGCGTGTAGTTTATAGAATGACCTGATTTGTACGAAGAGCCAATTGAGACAACATGTCACCATGCTTCAAATGAAGTTCATTGAATTTCGACAACCTGTTCCCAGGCGAGTTGTTTTTGACATAAAAATGCAGGAATGCTTCTGATGGGGCGATGTTATTTGAAGGTAGCATGTAAACACGTATTGTAGGCAAAATGTTTTGTGTTAAATATTCAATGCGAAAGAATCTACGCAGGAACTAGCCCATTAGATATGTGCATTGCGTATGATTTATTTTTTCATTATAGTTTAAAACAAGTTAGGGACGCTCAGTACTGCGTAACAGGCGAGATGGATGACGGTTTGATAAAGACCTTGTTGCTGCTTCCATGAGAGGAATGTGGGATACTGAGCAGGTCATTATGCGGCAAATTTGTATTCATTTACTCCGAGTTTATTGCATGGAACTTTACTGATATCGCTATTTGAATAGTCACTCAAACACGATGGAATTCTGACAAATTTGCGTGAAAGACTCGTTCTTTCCGTATGGTAAGCCTATATGGAGCCATTGCAAACCAGATTCTAATTAAGTGTTCATGATTTACCTCTCCACCAGCCGTATAAAGGTCAACCTTATGGACCTTATTTTCCTGAATATTGTTAACGAAATCGTTCAGTCTCTCCGTTTGCTGGTTCTCTCATTTCGTCACAGATTGTCAAAACAGGTGTAAGACTTCGTTGAAACCTGTATAAATAAAGAAGTATAATTCTACCGGGTGGATCGCCGGAGGACCAAGATTCATTTCTCGGCAGGGGCACATATATCAGATATATCTCATAACCATAACGCCCAGACCGGCTCTGGGGCCCAACCAGCTTCCTGTTCAGTGTCTAAAGATTTCTCCTTATAGTTTAACTAATTGACCAGAAGGTTAAGCAAAGCAACCTCATCCATTTTGTTCTGAAGTTAAAGATGCATGCTATATCTCCACGACCCCCCCCCCATGTCATCCTGGTGTACTTTTTAATTCAGCACATGAATAACTGTAAAATTTAATTTTTATTAAATTATGCAGACAATTTAAACAGTCTGTTTAAAAAGTCCTGTGAACCACTATTGTCTTAAGAATGAACTATGATTTTCACAGTTAGAAACTTTCTGCTTACGTCCACTATTTCAGACATAACAATGGTTTAAAATTTCTGCATCAGTGTCTGGATCTTCTCGACCTACGATGTAAAACGTTTGGCTTGGAATTGTGTATTAACATGTATTTCAAGAATCTACATCTCCGCAGTTTATTTCATTCAACTTTATCATTTAAAATTTCCAGTGAGTTGGAGTACGTGTATATAATTCTTGCAAATCATATGAAGCATTGAATGCATATATGATTACTGTGTCGAAATGGCACAGGCAATCCAATTGCATGAAACTTTACCTGAGTGGTTATAATACGAGGTCACCAGGGTGCATTCCTTTCCCTTAATGGAGACTACAATGTTATTTGACCTCCTGAAAGGGAAAGATTCGTAAGTCGTGTTATCTTGTTCGGGGGAACTTTAAACAACTTTGCCTGTCAACCTGATGGGGTTGTCGTTGACCTACAGTGATATACGCTGTGCTGTGAGGGGTGAATTAATAAGTGGAACTGAACATCCCTTCATCTCTTCACTTTTCTGACACCTTAGCCTAGAAGCACATATATCAGTTTTCATTAGAGACGGACTTATATCGCTTTCGCTTTCAACAGCTCATTTAGGCTAGTGTATTGAAACTGGATCACACCCATTCGCTACGTGAATATTTCATAATTTAGCAACATAGTGTATTTAAATTTTGCATTACAATCATGTGGGAAAATTGTTTGGCTACCAATTTTTCGCATCAAAATAATAACGCGTTTCGGTGTGTGCATTTGTTGAAATAAACACAATATGCTGATTGAGATACGAGGCAGCCACGAACGGCGAGTGTCAGTATTGGCATGTGACGACGTGCATTCCGGTATCAGTACACCAAGGTTCCGCCTAGCGTTCTTACATATCTAACAAATTCAACGGCATAAAATACCAAAATATGATCTTAACGCTTTTGTTTGTATCGCTCAGTTTTCCCCCCACCATCTCTCCTGAGTCCCTTACGCATCTGCACGGAGCTTACGATTCACTCGTTCCATGCGTCCGTCTTTTTAAGTCGCTTTGCATGAATTATTTCGAGAAAAGGAGATAAGATTTTCATTAAATTTAATATTTGAGAACTTTTCTACAACTTTTCCAGTCATTACTGTTTAGCTTACGATCGGACAGCGGATAAAAAAAGATATGAAGGAGTGTCCGGGACATATCAATGTTAAAAAATGGGCATGAATAATGTAACATTGGGAATGCTGGTGCAACCACTATGACTGTGGAAAAGCATTCAGTAATACATATTCTGAGTGTGTGCCTGTAGCCTTAGTTATCCAACATTCAATACGCATGTACCATATTGTAGTCTGGGGCCTACAATATTTTTCCACATTATATCATAAACAGCATGTTTTCAAAAAAAAATTATGTAAAATAAAAAATGTGTTTTGATTTTCTCTGTAGGGTTCTTCTCGAACATTTTTCGTTCCAGTAATAACTGAGCGAATGTACGTTGGTCTTCGTGTAAAGTACCTATTATTTTTGTCAGATTTTAGTGAAACCTGAATTTTCTTGACACATTTTAAAAAAATAATACGAATTTTCACGAAAATCCGTCCACATTAAAAATAGTCGCTGATTAACTTCGTTGTACTAATAGGGTGTTGTGGCAGCATGCCGTGTTGTGTAATGTTATGTTGCGAAGAGTGCCCTGCTATGGATGTGCATTCTGTGCTTAGCTACGTGATACTGGCCGGAAGTTACGCGTAACTTCCGGCCAGTATCACGCAGCGAAGCACAGAATGCACATCCACAGCAGGGCACTCTTCGCAACATAACATTACACAACATGGCATGCTGCCACAATACTCTACTAGTACAACGAATGAAATTTATGACATGTTTTAATGTGGCTTTTAATGTGACTTTAGCAAGGCAAAGAAAAACAACTCCCTGATGATGGTCTTAGGACCGAAACATGTCGGAGCAGTTTTAGTGTTTTAATGTATAAATTTTATATAAGTGCATTAGTTGGTATAATAATTGAGTGAAATTAAATCACATTTCCTCTCCGATAACCTCTCTTAAATTTTGAAGTTTCTAATGTAACTGGAAATCGAGTGAAGACGCCAGAATGACGACCGAATTCATACATTTACTGGCTTGTTAACATCCATTATGACGGCTCGGATTATTTAAAGAAGACAGTCGTCATACATGACAATGGAAGTACTTGGATTGCGAGTGTTGGGAAAGAAGTGCTGATATTATTTGAATCCGAGACGGAGGAAGTAGCTGGAGAATGGGAAATATTGCAAGGAAAAATGTATCCAGCGTGATTACGATTCTGACTTGAATTGCACGGCGCTCTTTCTTCAACGCTGCCTGGACAGACACACTGTATGGATTGAGGAGTTCATGTCTGTCTTTAACCTTCCTTGAACAATTCTGGGATAGGACTTGTAATTAGGAAATTCTGGCTTTTTTAATCTTTCTGTTGCAACTATTTATTAAATATCTCAGTTCTTGGAATGAGAAACGTTTCAGACGAAAGTTACAGAGAAAAACAAAACACACATTTTGTGTTCAATAAAGTTTTTTTTCTAGAAAATCGTTCCTTATTAAGATAATGTGGATAAATAAGGTAGAGTCAGGCAGGCGGCAGATGACAGTATGGCGCTTACGCATTGCGTGGTGGATACCAAATGCTGCAAGCACACACTCATAATATTTAAATTCTTACTGCATTTACACTGCAACAATGGTTACATGAACGCGCCTCAGTGTTACATTTATACGTACGTAATCGTGTCTTGTCTATTCTTGTGGCAACGTATTGCGGGTTACGGTAGCCCATTCATACCTCAAGTTAACCGCTCGACGAGCAAGTCAGTACATTTTGTAATAAGCGTACCTAACTTCACGAACAGGAAGTGGCAGAAGTGTGGACAGATGTACATAAATAAATTAAAAATGCAATTTGTTTCTTCAAGAAGTGCAAAGCATATAAAAGATTCAATTATGTCATGAAGTGGAAAATGTCAGTCATTAATTTGACGCGTTCATCATCGAAGGTCGAGTGTTTTGTTTCTGGGCGAAGTTACTCGTGTTTATTTCTGCAACCACTTCCAGACCGGTTATAGGATCCACCCATCCTCCTACGTAGTGGGTTCCGGTAGCTACATGACTTCGGATACAGTGGTTATAGCCTATACGGTTTTAGGTTACGAGGTTAAGGTTGTGTGGGACTTCAACTGTGTATCCTCATTCGTGTGTATTTTGGCCTCTGTTAACCAGAAAATATCACAACCTTGGCGAAATTTTGGAGATAAGCAAAGACCGTGTAGATGTTTGATGAACTATCTGATGTACGTGGTCACTGTACTTTGAAGCTGATCCATGGCATTTCCTTTTGAAAATCAGGAAGACGTTGGGAAGATAACGTAAATTACTCAATTATTACACCAACTACTGCACATATAAAAAATGTATCAAATTTACACATTAAAACATTAAAACGCTCCGACATGTTTCGGTCCTAGGACCATCATCAGGGATCCATATAGTCCTTGCTAAAGTCACACTATAAAAAGTCACATCAATTTCGCTGTACCATTTGGGTATTGTGGCACCGTGCCGTGTTGTGTAATGTTATGTTGCGAAGAGTGCTCTGCTACGGATGTGCATTCTGTGCTTCGTTGCGTGATACTCACGCAACGCAGCGAAGAGTGCTCTGCTACGGATGTGCATTCTGTGCTTCGTTGCGTGAGTATCACGCAACATAACGTTACACAACACGGCATGCTGTCACAATACCCAACTGGTACAGCGAAATTAATGTAACTTTTTATAGTGTGACTTTAGCAAGGACGATATGGCTCCCTGATGATGGTCCTAGGACCGAAACATGTCGGAGCGTTTTAATGTTTTAATGTGTAAATTATATATATGCAGTAGTTGGTATAATAATTGGGTAACTCGACAACATGCACGGTGTAACAACGAAAAAAAGATAACGTAAATGTTCTTATTCGTGGAGTTGTGAACAGAATGAATACGACTGAAGTCATGGGCTTGTGTTACAAGTTGTTTTGAATTTTCATGCTATACTATTGATGGTTCTATAGACTGGACAATCCGGAGTTTGAATCTTGGGAGGGATAAGGAAATTTTCTTTTCTCCAAAACGTCCTGACCTGGTCTGAGGCCCACCCAGCCTTGTGTTCATTGCAAACCGGTGTTCTGTCCCGGGAATGAGGCGGCCGGGGTTTGATGGTCGCCACTCATATCCATCTTCTGCCGAGATTAAGAATGAATGGAGCAGTACCTCATCTCCCTCTATATGTCTTCATGACATAAACAACGAAAATCTGTACTGATGTAGAGTAGTATTTTGTTTTATTTAATGTTTGTTCGTCACAATTTTGTAAGTTGTTGTTTGTAACTCAGCGCAAGGCCTACGTGATGGCTCTAATTACCGCCAAAACTTTAAGATTACCAGGTTTTGTGTGTGTGTGTGTGTGTGTGGTGTGTGTGTGGTGTGTGTGTTTGTGGGGTGTGTGTGTGTGTGTGTGTGGGTGATGTGTGTGTGTGTGGTGTGTGTGTGTGTGTGTGGGGGTGTGTGTGTGTGTGTATGGTGTGTGTGTGTG
>Ga0123352_10018809_pt1 | contig 11013 bp, 3 predicted proteins | sample TergutLab28metaG_FD_89700 | JGI IMG/M metagenome (GOLD analysis project Ga0123352, IMG submission 89700) | Labiotermes labralis P1 segment gut microbial communities from Petit-Saut dam, French Guiana - Lab288 P1 | ecosystem: Host-associated > Arthropoda: Insects > Digestive system > Gut ... | reverse complement strand
TGTTGAGGAGAATATTTGGACCTAGGAGGGACGAGGTAACGGGGGAATGGAGGAGATTGCATAACGAGGAGCTAAATGATTTGTACTCCTCACCCAACATTGTGCGGGTGATAAAATCGAGAATGAGATGGGCTAGTTATGTGGCGCGTATGGGTGAGGAGAGGGGGTGTATAGGGTCTTGGTGGGGAAGCCTGAGGGAAAGAGACCACTGGGGAGACCTAGGTGTAGATGGGTGGATAATATTAGGATGGATCTCCAGGAGGTGGGATGTGGGTATATGGACTGGGTTGGGCTGACCCAGGATAGGGACAGGTGGCGGACGCTTGTGAGTGCGGTAATGAACCTTCGGTTTCCGTGAAATGCGGGGAATTTCTTGACAAGCTGCAAACCAGTTAGCTTCTCAAGAAGGACTCTGCACCATGGAGTAAGTAAGAAATATTGTGCTGTCAATAAACTTTAGCAAATTGACTTAAACTTTACTTCAGATAAGAGAACGAAGATGTAATAATAATTATAATAATAATATGCTCTCAGTAAACTTTAGCAAATTGACTTAAACTTTACTTCAGATAAGAGAACGAACGTGTAATAATAATAATAATAATAATAATAATAATAATATATCCCTATAGTTGTAACATTAACATTCCTGTTGTTGTTCTTGCAGTAACGCATACATTAAGAGATTAAGAATTGAAGGTTTCTTAATAATCTTTCTACTACACGAGTAATAGTTTCGCCATGAGTGAGATTTGGTTTTGTAATTGAAAATATTAAAAAACAAATCATCTTATTAGTTTCGCCTGGGAAAATATCTCAATGTAAAGATTACATTATTATTATTATTATTATTATTATTTACTGTATGTAGAATATGGTTTTTTTGTGGACTGCGTTGAACTCATTAAATTCACGTAGAACAAAGTTTTCTTTATATATTTTTTAAATTAATTTTAACATTGCGATCTTTTGTTTTTTTTGAAATTGTGGTTTTACTTTGTTTCAAATGTTGTTTACTTTTTTCACTATATATTTGTGCTGACATTGTAGTAGGCCGTAAGTCTTTCAACTCCTAAACAGGTGAATAATAGTACTGAATTATTAATAAACTTCAAGATTCTGCGATGTTAAACAGTAGCTGCAAAGACGCTGGAGAATCTATGTCCGCTCAAATGTAGAACAAATTTCACGAAAATGAGCAATGTATTTTATACCCGGACGTTGCTCTAGACGTGGTTTTTTGCCAAATACAAAAGATAATCATATTCAGTTAATAATGTTTTAATAACAAACCTGGTCCCAGTTTGTTACGGTCGTGTAGCTAAAACGTGTAGTGTATAGAAAAGTGATATTAAATAAACACGAGAAAATTGTAGTCTAAAGTGTATTGAATGTGTAGGTCATAACGAGCTATGTATGTATAAGTACCCATATAAATCAGACTTGGTAATGTACGTTTCTTGTTACGTGGGGTAGAGATATATGAATGTATGGTAACCGTAACATTAAATTATTGTTTGGAATTACTCTTTTAATATGACAACATTTATCTGATATTGTGATAGAATTCCTTATCCATTGTCTAGGGGTGTCAAGGGTTTAAAGGCAATTACCATATTTTTTAAATAAGGGACTGTACGAAATAGATTTTCTATATGCCTGCTGGCAGCATCGTCGGTGCTTTATACCACGAGCTGTAGACAGAGTCTAGTGCTCCTGAGGATGGGCGAAATTATCGCCCGAAACATGTTGAGCTGATTGAAATTGTTAATAAATTATTATTGTTGCATCCAGTTAGTTATTTATATTATTGAAATTACATGCTCAGTTATACAATATCAACCAAAAAATGCACCTTTTTAAAATTAATATTTATATTTGTAAATTTTGATGTCTTATAAATGTTTAGAAACCGAGTGTTCAATCGAACACATTCTGCTAGTGATGCATGTAGAACACACTATAGCATACTAGTGTATATAACCATCTTCCTGAAGATGAACCCTCCGGTTCGAAACATATAGAAGACGTCAAAAACAAAAAAATTGACATACTAATTTAAAAAGTTGCCTTCTATTGGTTTATATTGTATAATTGTGTTATAACGCAAGGTACAAAAACATGAAATTTTATTTTCTAGTCAGATACTTTTTTCTCATAGTACATATTTACATCCTGGGAATAAACAATAATTGTTTTCTTCCCATTCCAGTACTTACCTCCGGCGTACGAGTAGAGAAGAGTCCGGAATATATACACATATAATTTATTTCAAATTGTTAACGCAGTTGTCTATTGCATTTTGTTTCCTGTAGTCCACCGATTTTATCCAGAATATTCAGGAAACTTTCGGTTGTATTAGACATATATCACAACGAATACCTTTGTGGATGTCTGTTGCTGATTTCAAGTAAGCTATTTCAGTTGTGGTAATAGCACAGAACTGCAAGTTGACATGAGTTAACGAAACTAACAGAGCAGTGATCTGGAAAATGTAATTTTCATAACCCTCTACAAATTTCACACTCCTGTTACTATAGAAGGGTCGTGACGTAATGCTTTCTTCTTCATTCAGCATAAATGAGCTTTGCCTACGCCATTAAAAGTTCGGGAACTGAGTTAAACTTTGTATTCTAGCGCTCGTAATGTGTTACCGAAATGTCTAACTCCGTAAATCTACTTAAGGACAGGTTCGCTCTTGACTTATTCGTAAATATGATTCTGCTATTTTTTCAGTTTATATTTTAGAATAGTGTAAGGAGGAACTTACATACACTTCATTCCAAATTGTTATCTTTTAACAAGTTCTGGGGCTTTCCATTTCATTAAAGCCAAATGATGTGCCCCTCGCCATATAGAATCCGGGTGATCAAATGGAGAAGAATGAATTGGGTGGCGAATATGACATATATAAAAGAAAGGAGAGGTGTATGTGAGCTTCGGTGAGGAATTCTGAAAGAAAGAGTCCACTTGGAAGACTTAAGTGTAGAAAGAAAAATAAAATTAAAATTGATACTAAAGAAAATGAGGACCTTGAATGGACCGATATGCCTCTTTTCATGGATAGATGTCTGGACCTTATGAATGCGTTAATTAACAGTCGGTGTTCATAAGCAACAAAGAATTTCTTGTTTAGCTGAGGAACTGTTAGCTTGTCTAAAAGGAATTTCTTGAATGTAGTTAATTCCATCGAATTCACTGAACTTCATTTGAGTGGTCAAAATTAATGCTTCTCATTCTGTATGTTTCAGCAAACCTACAGTCCATCTCTCTAATGTGTTTGTCATACCAACACCAATATTAATTCTGATATTGAAACTCTTATCCTGTTCTTTTTTTGCAACCACGTTTTAGTGCTTATGGGTAATATTCCACAAAACTTGGTGGGCCTTGAATTCATTAAGACACTTAAAACGGAATTATAAATCCACTCCAAACTACAAAATGTAGAACTTAACACCAGAAAACTATAGAAACAAAAATTTCTCCTCCATAAACAAGAAAAAGACGTTAAAGCAGTGCGATCCGTAAAGACGAACCGAACAAAGACGTAAATTGGGCTGCGCTTTGGCAGTTTTTCATTAAAACCTCACATCTGCTCCGAACCAGTCAAGCGAAAGTCTTTGGTTGTTCATGTGGCTTTGGCTCGATTTGGTGAAATCGTCCACAAGAGTCGATCACGAGCACGAGCACCCAAGATGCAACTTTAGGAAATCGAATGAAATAAATTGTAGCAGTAAAGTGTAATAAGTTGTATCAAAACATCCCGCAAGACTGACAGAAATTGAGTGATTTTTATGCAAAAGTATGGATTAATTTGGTGAAGAATATGTAATGTTTTGTGTTTGAATTAGAAAGGCTCTTATAATGTTTAAGAGATTTACGTGAACTTTGAATTGACAGAATTTCTGTTTTGTGGAAATATTCAGAAGAAATTAAAATTTTGTTATTCATAAATATGCAGATTTTTAATTGCATTTTTGTGTTAATGAATATAGGCATTTTACATATTTCTGTGAATATTAAGGATGTAAATCGCAAATAATACTGTTTTATTTTGTGAGTTTACTTATTTAGAATTGTAAACATAGTCTAAAATTTTTGTCTCATTCACATACATCGCGTATTCCAAATGTTTGTAATTTCCGAAATTAGAAAATTGTACTAAAGACATGTAAATTACTATACTGCGTAATATTCTTTATGTAAAGCACTGAAATTCATTTCAAATACTATGTAACATATACGTTAGAACAAGTTAATGAAACCACATTACGGGTATATACACAAACCTCGTACCTCGTTTTGAAAGCCAATGTGACATCATTATCAATTTCTAGGAAACCTTGTGCACTTCAGTAATTTGGCATATTTGATTTTGTTCTGAATGTATGAAAAGCGGTGTAAAAGTAATGTCCTTGCAGAAATATTATTATATTTATATCACTTCGGATTCATTTTTATCATCAATGAAAGCTGTCTTTGTACACTGATGAAAATGGATTAAAAACTCAAATTAACAGTACAGAGAATAATACAAACATGATTAGGCTTACTTTTACAATGTTTGTACAGGTGACGTAGTGGAACAAAATAAATATGCGATTGTTTCTGATGTGTGTATAACTGAAAACATGTAAACAACGTACAAATATTGACAACCCAAACAGCTTACTTGTTAAAATGTGTATTTGTGGCTACAGTTTAGCGCCTTTATTGGGTTTATAAAAAAAAAGAAACGCTCAAACATGGTTTAATTTGTTAATGTATTTTTAAAAAACTGTAATTTCAACACTGTAATAGAAACTACGAAGATCGTGCTGACATGACAGATTACGATCTGGTGCCGTAAGTTCAAATTAATAGGGAAGGGCGCTTGGGAAACAAATTTGTTTACATGCATTAATGTACGTATAATTAGGCTGATACATTGGACCGTGCATCATTATGATAACTGAAGAATAAAAAAACCAACTAGATGTTACTTGATATTTATTGTACTTCTTATAGCCTCAACATGTTTCAAGCATCACTATGCCCATCATAGGCAGTCAGGCCGGACATTACTCCGGCCTAACCGCACCTAACCTCCAACATACAGCAAACCAAGAACGACACGACCAATGTGGTAAACAACATCATAGTCGCGAGCTCCTAATGATGGGCATAGTAATGCTTGAAACATGTTGAACTTATAAGAAGTACAATAAAATATCAATTGCCATCTAGCTGGTTTTTTGATTCTTCAGTACAATTAGGCGTCTTATATTGAACTCATTTAGGGACCCTATATGACGGTTAAATGACTTACGTATCAAAACTCATTCTTTATTTAAAGAAACAGACAGCCCACTGCAGTGGTCTTGAAAGTTTTTGACATCTGTGGAACCCTTGTGAATGAATCTGAACTTTCCCTTAATTGTGTATTATAAATTTCTCTTTTTGGATGCCGAAATGAAATAAATTTTCAACACAAAGTATTTTCTTTGAAAAACGCAATATTCATGCATATCTGTAAAAAAAATATGTTTATGTGTGATGTGCACAGAAAATAAAGCCGTAGCTGATCATACAAATTGATTGAAGCGAAAATAAAAGATGTTAGCAAATGCCATGAAAATATTCTTTATCGATCATGTACTTAATAAGTGTTTTTGCGGAACTTCTGGAAGCCCCTCTGGGAAAATCAGGATTTCACAGTAGGATTTTATCATAGGAGATGACGAAAAACTTAAATGACTATTGTTGCCCTTTATGATTTACTTCCAGAGTCTCCTGTCTACACTTTTTCAACTGCAAAGACATAAAGATTAAAATATACAGACCAATGACATATGTCACAACCCGTCAAACACAAACACATCATTTTTTTAATTAAGCATGACTACATATTTCAGTCGACATAGACCATCATCAGACCAATAATACAAAAACTTTCAAAATAAGGACAAAATATGGTGCAAATATAATTCACATTATGGGATCCCACATGTATTATAGTAGTTCTTAAAAAGTAAAATTGTATAGAAATTTTGACTTTTGTTGATCGTGCATCTCAGTATATTTATCTCAATATTTAACCAACTTGATGCACAAAATTTGTTTCACAATAAGATTTATTTCATGCATCTACATGTTTCTAGCACATGTGCTCGAAACATGTAGAGGCATGAAATAAATCTTATTGTGAAACACATTTTTTGCATCATATTGGTTAAATACTGAGATAAAAAAACGTAAATAGCTGTATATGTACGTGCATGTTTGATTTTTCCACAATAAGAAACAGATGTAAAATTTTTTAATTTTTTGTTTTCCCTTATTCTGTTATATTTCTCTTGGTATGTGTATTTTTGTTGTTATGGATCTGCGTAGTGTTAATATTATTTAGTAGAAATTTAAAATAAAAATCTGCACAATCCATATTTGTGGAAGACGAATTTTTTCCAGAAGACTTTCGAAGGTACATTTGGGAAAACATCTTAAATAAACTGGAAAATATTATATTAATTTGTGTTCCTTGTTGATATAAACCCTAATAATGTCAAGGCTAAATACACAGTATAATACGAATAGACAGAAATTAATTTAGAATATTCTTCTCTTAGGTTTCATTCGTTTAAACGTGTTCACTCTGAGTGCCTGCTTCAGCTGTTCCGCAGTCACAAGAGAACCGTATCCATTGTTAAAAGCTCTATGACTACACGGACTGCCAAATTGTGGGGAATTGTTAGGGGGAGAGGGGGATTGTTGAAACCTTGAATGAAAGTGGAGAATGGAAGACAGAGAGAACATGATAAATTCAGTTGGCTTGAGACAGGACTAAGCATTCAGATGAGGAAGGGTGGGTTTGTCTTAGAGTATAGAAACCTATAAATTGTGGAGAGAAATTACAGGATGGGATATGTATGTGTAAAAGTAGGAGAGGATTGTGGAGATTTGCAGGCAGTGAAATGGTTCTAGTATGTCTGCTAACGTCAGGAATAGGAGAATTTCATGAACGGAGACAGGAACACAGTCAGAATCACAGGCGGTTCTTATTTTAATCCACTGCCAGTAGGTATTCATTAGAATGTAGAGAGAGATTATTATAGCTAATCTGTATAATAGAGAGATAGAGGGGAGGAACGTTATGTTATCTGTTGTTCAGGAGTGTGGACATGCACCAGAGAGAAGGACAGAGAATTGTGTGTAAGAGACTAGATCCATGCAGAGAGGAACGTCGTGTTTCAGGATTATGATTTATAAATAAACACTAAAAATCGATAGATCGTAACGTAAGCAATAAAACTACAATAAATTGTTGATACAAAAGAATGTGAAAGATAACTTAAGGGGAAACCTATTCGTTGTATTATTTCTCTTTCGACAGGTCAGTTATCTCGTCTATTGCGAGCTGTCCAGAGGGTACCATCAGTTGCTTTCTTTTTTTCAAATCACAGTGTATTCTGCTTACTTCTTCTTCTTTGTCTTCTCGTACCTTCTAATTTTTTCCTCGTGTAACTGTTTTAGAAAACAGTTTTTGCGCAAATTGTGACCGATCTAGCTAATTAGTTTTACTTCCTTATATTTTATGTAGAATTTAATATATGAGCCTGAAAATTTGTTAAAAATACAAACGTTTCAGCTTCCTACCGATGTAAATTAGAACATAAGTGAACATTTACAGGAAGAAGAGGAGAGATTTTAGGTTCAGTTTTCCATAAATACATATATAACTTTTAAGTATCGATGTATTTGAAGGTGCTCAAATACGAAATATTCTTAGTATCTAAGGAAGAGCAATACGCCAACCCATTTTCGGTAAATTGTCGTGATGATAGCAGTTTAAGATAGTTCATTCCATGCCCTATAATTCTTTCAGTCTCAAAATTCTTCTATTTGCCATATACGTGATCTATTTTATCCCTAAATAAATTTTAATTTTATTGAATGTCTTCAAATTACCTGCTGCAGTTGAATAATCTATTTGGTTCTATTTTGTTAACATATTTCTTTAGGAAATCACAAAATCTTCCAAAATTGAGGGTCAGAATTCACTACATACTTTCCCATTAAGGACGCCAAGATTCCGCAGGATATGGGCCAGGGTCTCCTCATTTTCCAGGCCTCATTATCACACTCCGAAGCACTACACTCGGTAGGATTCCGCTGGAAAGTAATCAGCCCAACGCGGGCTCCCCGACAGACAGCATGCAAGACTCAGAAGAGACAATCATGCCACCCCCAGCGGGATTCGAACCCGCAATCCCTGCAAGCGAGCGGCCGCAGACCCACGCCTTAGACCACACGGCCAGTGGGATCTGCAGCTGAATACATTGTTCATCATCTCTAAGTCGTTCTAAAGAAAATACTTGTGTTAATTCTTCCATATCTTCCACCCAGGCTACAAAATGAACACAGCCTTCACCATACTTTGTGTATTCGGGTTTGGACGGCAAGGAAAGAAGGCGCGGACTCTGTATAATTCGCTACAATAAACTAATCACATTCGCTAAGCCATATCTATGCAGTAAACTATACATACAAGCATAAATTCTGCATATCTGTACCGGGAAATATGAACATAATTTAATATAACACTTAACTAAAAAACACTCCTTTTTGAGCAGCAGAACCAGCCAAGACTTTCCTTTCCTTCTTATCTGAGAACGGATGGAAATCTGGCCAGAAAATCCTCGTTCTTTTACAAATGCAGAACAATGGACAAATTCCACGTAGCCAGCAACTCTGTACAAGCAGGTTGTTAACTTGCAGTATGGTTTTTCGTAATGCAGCTAAACTTTTTGTTGTTTCATCGATAACTTTGTAGCGAATTACATTTCGCCATGACAATGTAGTGTCGATCGATGCTTGGGAGAGTCATTATGAACGACAAAACGTGTTTATGTGTGTGTGTGTGTGTATGTATGTAAAAGAAAGAGTCTTTGCTGCTAGCTGTAAATCACTATTCGACCTCTGGGTAAGGAGTCTGTTTCAAGTATGAGAAAATGCGTCTATAATATCCAGTCACTGGTAGAGATATGGGTATTAGAGTCACATGGTAATTAAGTACCAAATACTCTAACAGTAAAATTTTATGCACTTTACCCCCCCCATATATATATATACATATATATTTATTTGTATTAATTTGTGAGCTAACGTAGTCGATATAGCGACTCTGTACTGGCTGGAAGGTCTGGAGATCGACTTCCGGTTTGTGTGATATTTTAAACACCCGTCCAGTTCGTTCCTGGGTCCTGCCCAGCCTCCTGTACCAGCGATGCCGAGATTTTTTTCACTGATGTGAATCGGCCGGGGTGTGGCGTTGGCCACCCCTATCCCCATCTCCTTCCCTTCTGGGCCTTCGTGAATTGTTCCAGGGTGAATATTGACTTTTACCTTGTATCATATATTGATGTAATATACTTTATACTGTTGTGTTCACGTATACGTAGTTAGGGTAATGAATACTCTAATTCAACATATATTTTAGTCATAGTCCACACTCATCTACGTGTTTCGACGGTGTAACACCATCTTTAGGCTCTACATAGCTATATAAAAACAGGAAACGGAACTGTATGCATAATATTGCAAATAGTGGAAGTTTATTTTTAAGTGTTGCACTACTATCTTGTTAAATAACTACTGATTATCTGAAATAGTTTTAATCGCGTTTCCCCAGTGAAGTACGATCTGAATTCATATATATATATATATATATATAATCTAGATTAACGTCAGTCTTTGGGGTGTTAGGCAGAGTAATTCGTGTCTCTACTTGAAACGTACCGGTATGATAACCCCTTAAATCAACTCGTCAGCTGTCGTGTGCTGTATACTGTGGTTATAAACCGCAGGATGTAATGTGTTGTGATGTGTAAGATTACTTGTGTGTGTGTAACATCTCGTGTCCTATTTGAGGGTCAGCCCGCAGCTTTTATCCGGACTGGATGAACAGAAACATGAAAATAGTCAACATGTTTAGTCGATTAGGCCTAATACAATATTGTACTTCAAAATTCGAGCAACATATCGGCCAATATATGCAGATGTTACATAACGCGTTGTAGAGATATGCAAGTAAAAAAACTGGAACAGAATGGCTCACTTGTGTCTTAGGAATTTTCCTTCAAGAGTGACGTAAATAACAAAGGAACGTTAAAAAAAAAGACTCGTATGTTTATGTATATACTACAAAGATAGATTAATATGTTATGAAATTTAGTAATGTAATGGCTTCCTTAAAGGTGAATGTTTGTTGAAACGTTTTATTTGGTGTATATTAAATAATTTAATGGATTTAGCGAAAAATGTTCATAATTACTTAAGCACAATAAATGTGATTCGGTATCTAATAAAAATCAATAAGACAGAGAAAAGAATCATGAATGTGACATTGAAAAGTACGGGTGAAGAATATATACTTGGGCAACAGAAGGTGATAAGATTGTGCGGTAATTGTATCAGCGATGAACATGTCGTAACACAAAGATATCTTTTTTAACGTTGTACCGTGCATTTTGATATCTATAAAGTTCATATACCAACAAATGCACTCTCTATTAAACCTGACAAACTTTTAAAGTTTATCCATATTGTTGCACCGTTCATATCGTTGAGTTATTTAATTAGTATACCAACAGATGCACATATATAAAAGTTTCACATTAAAACACTAAAATTTCTCCGACATGTTTCGATCCTAAGATCATCCTCAGGAAGCTATATTTTCATTGCTAAAGTCACAATTACAAATAGTCACTGATTAACTTCGTTGTACTAATAGGGTGCTGTGGCAGCATGTCGTATTATGTGAGGGTATGATGCTGAGTGTTCCCTGCGTGATACTGCAGTAACACGCAGCGAAGCACAGGACGCACACCCGCAGTAGGGCACACTCAGCATCATACCCTCACATAATACGACATGCTGCCACAGTACCCTATTAGTACAACGAACTTAATCAGTGACTATTTGTAATTGTGACTTTAGCAATGAAAATATAGCTTCCTGAGGATGATCTTA
>Ga0123352_10018808_pt1 | contig 11013 bp, 6 predicted proteins | sample TergutLab28metaG_FD_89700 | JGI IMG/M metagenome (GOLD analysis project Ga0123352, IMG submission 89700) | Labiotermes labralis P1 segment gut microbial communities from Petit-Saut dam, French Guiana - Lab288 P1 | ecosystem: Host-associated > Arthropoda: Insects > Digestive system > Gut ... | reverse complement strand
TTAAGTACGAACGGTAACGAAGAGTCCACTGGCGAGAATTGTCACTTTAACATTTTAATTGTAAATGCTATTACTCCATAATCTTGCACAATAAAACTCCAATATATTCTACTTGGGAATTATTGAGAGTGTGGGCGACCTGCCCGACTCCCCGTCTTAACCAGAGTTACGAGCTCCGTCCTCCCTGGGAACAACATCTAAGATACGTTCCTCATCAGGTCCGCAACGGATACAACAGTTGCATCAGGTAATACAGGAAGTCACTCCCTTAAACCCGGAGATTTCAATTACCCTCTACCCACCCTCTGGGCCAAACCGGGCCTGTAACTGGAACACTTTACCTGTTACTTTATATATATAGATATATATATATACATACATACTGAGAAATGTGTGTGAAGGTTTCTACATTCTGGAGCGTGGCACCACCAGACTACGCGACGTCACATGATAAAGGGATGCAAACTTCGTAACCACCGCTGTGATAAACTCTCATCTCACGCACAAATAAATACCATTAGCCTAGAAAACATAATTTCCTTAACTGTAAATCCGTGTAGTCCACTTAGAAATTTGTCGTTATTTCGTTGGAACTCGCTTTGTTCTCCTTCACCCTGGAGAATTAGGCAACTTTTTTTTTCCAAACACGGTAAATTGCTGACTGCAAGCGTCTCCCACAGTTATAAAACCAAAGCAACTGACAACGTCATTAAGTAACACAAATCGTCATATCACTGAGGACCATAATCTCAGCACAGTTATCCATGTATATGTCATTAACACGAATGTAAATGTTACTGGAATACGTCACAAACATTTCATTTGTGATCTGGCACAGCTGCCGCATACTCTTACGCTGAATCACACTAATTAAATTTTATTAAACATAATTACAGTACGTGGTTACGTTCCAATTATTACAGAGCGTATTTGGACAAAATGGAATGAAATATTCATTTCCATGTAATTAAGAATTAAAAGGCTACAGAGCTCATAGGAATGCATAAAAATCATGTTTGTATGCACAGTGCCGTCATGAGGTATTATATCACTGTGTGGATATTGTACGTAGCCTATATCAGTGTGTTTTACTGATATGATTATTGTTGAAATATAAAATTAATGTAGGCCATTTGCACTCAATCAATCAACAACTCGCTAAATATCTCGTGCTATGCAGTGTTTCCTCCATTAATGAAGTCTTTGATTAACGATAATTTGGTGTACAAACGCTCCTGACACAAGACCACGTGCATTTGATTGAAGATGAAATTCTGAAAAAAAATTTCGTCTGTGCATCAAAATTAGGGCGTCATTTTCGGCCAAAAGTCACGCGATCTTAATTTTCGGCCAAATCAAAGCAGTTTATAATTTTACGTTTCTCTCAGGTAATCTCATCGCTGTCAGTTACATTGTAAATTTCTGTAATTCTTGCTTTCGTGTTTAACATTTTAGCATTAATATTTATTTACTAACATGAAATGCTAAAATATGTACTGCATTTGTAGCAAGCTTCTTCGTGCAAATTCAATTTCTAGTGTTCTTGGAGGGGATTAAGACTTCAACATGTATTTAAATTAGACCTACTCGATTAAAGATGATTTTTGTTGAAAGTTGGGTTCATTGAACCAATTGAGATCGTTAAGAGAGTAACCACTGTACTAACTTTCCATACAGAAGGGCCCTTTTGAGAAGCTAATTGTCGCTCATCTCGTCAAGACAGTGCCCATTATTAACTGAAATAGAAATATTTATTTCGGTAAAGACAAAAGTGTGCCGACGTAGTTGAATTCAGTCCGCACCATTTCGAGACATGTTGTAATAGTATTAATACTTGTCCGACGAGATGCAATACAAAGCAGTCTATTTATTATTCTGCAAGTTCACTCTACATGTTTCGGGTGTCAAACACACCCATCATCAGGAGTACACAAAACTGTAACTACAGCCACCGGCACTGGTCATATTTTTTGTGCAGCTACCTATGACCAGTACCGGAGGTTGTAGTTACAGTTTCATGTATTCTTGATGATGGGTGTGTTTGACGCCCGAAACATGTAGAGTGAACTTGCAGAATAATAAATAGACTGCTTTTTGTTGCACCTCGTTGGACAAGTATGAATATAGAACCATAAACATAAAAAATGTTGCAATAGTATTTTCACATCTACGTCTGGATCTTCCAAATGCTTCTTCCCTTCAGCCATCCCGACCAAAATCTTCTTGCACTTCTCATCTCTTTCAAACATAGTGCACAAATAATTCTTTTACAATTTAACACCTGAACAAATGTGAGTAAAGCTTCTCATAATGGACTTTCCTCCGTCCTTCTGTCACTCTCTTCCTCGCGCGCCTAATATTCTGCAATGTACCCTTGTATGAGCGGTACGTGGTGGTGCAGTTGGTTGAGTCACTACACTACAAACCGGAAATTCGCGGGTTCGATTCCCGATGGTGTCATAATTCTTCCGGGTCGCACTGTGATTGACTCAGCCTCCAACAGAAATAAGTATCTGGAATAGTTCGTGGGTGGTAAAGATGGCCGTTGCATGGCGCTGACAACCTTACCACCTTTCATGTGCCGATTGTCTTTAAATCTGGGAGCCTCAACTTCCTGGAAACCTCAGGACCTGTCCGGGCCTCTAATGGGATTGCTTTTTACCGTTAGTACCCTTTTATGAAACACTTCAACATGACAGGCAAAACAACAGGCCAAATTATATTCTTGCACATATTCAATTCCGTAAGTGCAGTGAGGAAAATTCTGGATTGACATGTACTAGGCAATTCCCGAAATCAGACTAGTAATAATGTCTTCATGCATGTACGTATTATTTATTGTCCTGCACGAATATTGGAAATTCACATTCCCAAAGGTTCACTAGCTGTAATATTATGGTTCTGTGAATTATGCCCCCTTGAAGGCGGTTATGGTATTACCAAATGTAATGAATAAAGTGTCGCCTCCTTCTCCAGGTTAGAAAAGGAAGGCCGCACGTTCTTGCGAACTTTTGTTAACCAGCTATCAACTCCATGGTTTTACAACCAAGATGACTACAGCACAAAACCTACTGTGGCAAAATTCCCATTTTAGACCTAGAGATAAATGAATTCACGCCGAGAGCAGGAAGTAACACTAGTTCTGCATATCTGTTGGTTTTGTTACTGGTGTTTTATTTTATTTTTGTAACGCTTCAATTGTGTAAGTAGAAATTATGTTTGCATTGAATATATTGGACATAACCACAATGTTGCGCATGATTGACATATTCAATTATTGATTTACAGATATCACTTCACATACAGTACTCTGTATAAGTGTTATTATAAACGATCTGTGTACCAAAAGGCATGGGCCTGATTCAAATTCTGTATTACTTATCGCCATGACACCCAAAACTAAACAAAATTATCTCTCGGCCACTCTATTTTTTATTTTATATTCCAGGAGGTATATTATAAAAAAAATAATTTGTACAGATTTGCAGCATTCATTCCCTTATATAATAAAATCATTTAAAAGTAAGTTGCGCTATTGTCGCTCCGACGTGAACACCTTGCCTTTCCAGCATTTCGTTTTTACTGATTTTAAGAATCTGAAAACGATATAATTGAAGTGCTGTCCAGTTGCATTACCTTCGTACCAGATTTCAAGAAATTTATCAGATTGTTTGATGGTTGAAGTTGAGACACACACACGGATAGTATAATGAGAGCAGAATTCAATTTTTATTTTATTTTATGTTGTAACGTAACCTAAAGCAGGAAAGATGGTCAGAAGAAATTCAGGAACACGATAACATGTTCAAGAACAGAACAACATTTCAGCATACGTCACAATTGATAGCTCCGTCAGTGCAGTGACTCTATTGTACTGGATGGACGACCGAGTAATTGTTTTTTCGATTCTTGCCTAAAGGAACAGACTGTCCTGTTGTCCGAAGCGATTAGACCGGCTGCGAGTCCAATCAGTTCTCCTGCGTAATGGCAACGCCCCTCCGTTTCCGCGGAGGTTGAAGGGACCTGTCAGTGTGTCGTACTGACGTGTTAAGAAATGTTACGTTAATTTTTACTGACATGTCGCATGGTGCAGTGTTAATACGCATTAAATAACTGTTTAAAAATCTTAGTGTGGTAACTATATTTATTGATTAAAGTATGTATAATTTTAGCAACACGTTTCGGCTTTCAATTGAACCATTTCAAGCTAATACTAATGGGTTTGGGATACTTTATATGCAACGCCATTATTTAATAATAGTAATAGTAATAATAATAATATTAATAATAATCATACAAATAATAATCGTTATAGTGTAGTCGGTATAGTGACAGTGCTATGGACTGGACGATCCGAGGTTCAATTCGGCTCATGGGCAAGATAATTGCCTTTTCTACCAAACGTCCAGACTCGCTGTACGGCCTACCCAGCCTCCTGTCGAATTGGTGCGTGATCTTTGTTGGTGGGTAAAGCGGTCGGAACGTGAACTTACCTACTCACCTCCATGTAATGACGAGCTTAAGAAAGACCGGAGCTGTGCCTCCATCTTTCATGTGCAATTGTGGCGTGCAGAGGGGCAGGTTAATATTAAATGATGATAATGATGATGATGATAATTATGATAATAATAATTCAATTAAGTGTATGTACTTGCTGACTCAACAGTCCGAGGGCCAATTTCAAAAACGGCAAAAGCTATGCACGATACACATGTGCAACGCCTGATGAGAGCACATCACTGACTAAAAGATGAAGACACAAATGCATGTCTCTAATAGCAAAATATGTAAAATTACTTATTAGGTTGGTATTACAAAATATACAACAAGATACAATACAAAATAGAAAATGGCATATGTTGCTAAAAGTGGAGGATGTACCTAGAAGCCATTAGAAATTAGAAGAAATTTATAAATCGAGACAGTAGACATTGATTAATATTATGATGCATATGTTAAGAAAGTATATGCAACGAACTGGAATTAAATAAAGTGGATTTAATTATGTTCTTAGAAAACTCAGACTTACATCTAGAACTATATAAATCTTAATATATGTTGTTCTGCCCGCCATGTTCAAGCATTTCTTTGCTGGGAAGTGTAATGTCGGTACCTTATGCAACTAACAGTGTTAGCAGCTTTGTCAGATTATCAAAAGTAAGAATTTTCACTCTTGCTTTCCTGCTTCCTTAAAAAATTTAAAGTCGTCTGTGTTCTTGGTGCTTCGGATATCCGTTTCGTCTCGGCATCAATCAGGGTAGCCACGAAGTGTAATGTTTAAAAAGGAATTAAAAGTTTTGTTCACTTTTGAGTGTAACACGCTGTACTTTAATTATAGTTGTTTTAGGAGGGAACAGGAGGCTTTCATGATGAAGAGTATAAGAGTTAGCTTTGCTGGTGAAGCAGAGAAAATGAATATAAAAGGACCGTAGCATTGGGTAGATGGACGAAAGCACAGCCGTAATGACTTTTCAGTGTCTGGCCACCGCGGAGAGACAGATGGTATGTGAAGTCTGGCCGTGGGTGGCGCTGAGCACTTAAAACTTTAAATGTATTGATTCAGGAGAAACGTTACTGCGAGCTGAATGCGTTATTTGCAGTTCTTCTTGACTTGCCCTCGAAAATTTGCTAAATGACTATCGATGCAGCTTTTTAACATCCATAATGTGTTTAAGCTTCCATTTCGTCATATAAGCAGACTGGGCAGAGGAAGGTATTTCCCTTCTCTTTCTTTTTGTTTTTATTAGTCGGCACCTAGTGTTTATCGCCCAAGCAATGTGTGCGTTGTTGAATGTAACTGTAGCTGCTTCATGTATCAGTTCAGCTCAGCAGCAGTGTGACCAGACAAGTGAGCGCCGATGTAGCTGGAAGAGAACTGTTGTGTTTAATAGTGCCCATGTGTACCAACAATCCAGAAATTTGAACCAAATACAGTTCATTATAGCAGCTCTATACATTGGTCCTTACCGTGCCGGATTGTGGGTTAGCATCGATTTTACTCGTATTATGAATCGCAAAGAAAATAACTTCAAGCAAGAAGAGCGCAACACGGCATAGCAACAGCATAGCAACAAGCGACAACGTAAGCAGAGCGGTAGACGGCTTCCGAGCAGCACAGTTGCCAGCGTACGGAGACGGAACCTTAGATCATAGTAGCACATAAATCGGTAAGTTGGCTATTTCCTTACCAATCCTTAGCACCATGGATTCCCAAACAGGCAAAACATTAGTCAGAAAACGAGCAACAGTCAAGGCGAAAATGACGCACATTAAGAAATACATCGACAGTTTGCCAGATACTGTAGACAAGCATGATGTAAACTTTAGGCTACAGTTGTTGGAAGAGGTGTGGGAAGAATACAATGCTGCACAGGATCAACTGGAATATGATGATGATGAAACGCAACAGCATGAGCTAGATAGGGAAGCATTCACAGAAACATACTGTGAACTGAAAGCTAGGATTGATATAATGATTTCAGAAGACAGACGAGCAAGAGACGTTAGTTTAGCAGAATTACAGAAGCGTAGAGCAACACATGACTATGGCAAATGTTTAGTGCCCAAGATTAAATTGCCCACTACTGAAATTCCAAAATTCGGAGGTCAGATAACAGAGTTGAAACATTTTCATGACACTTTCAACAGTCTGATAATTAATAACCAAGCACTGAACGATTTTAAAAAATTTCACTATTTGTTGTCTTCTGTAACTAACGAAGCACACCAGCTAATTCAGAATCTTCCAGTTACACAGCAGAACTTTCATTTAGCCTGGAATTTGCTATAACAATGAGCGTCTAATAGCTGCAGCTAATGTGAAGTCATTATTGTCACTGCCAGTGATCAAGAAGGAATCATCCACGGATTTAAGAGCATTGATCAATCAGTTTCAAAGTAATTTGAATGCTATTAAGGCATTAGACTTCAGCATACCCTTGCATGAAGTTTGTTTTCTCAGATATTGATAGAGCATGTGGATGAAATAACCAGAAAACAATGGGAAATTAAGGCACTTTCCCAAGGAATCACTGAGCTTGAAGCAATCATTAAAATTCCTGTAAGGTAAATGTCAGGCTCTTGAACTAATTCACGCAAGTCAGCACCATAGGAATAATAACAGCAGTGGCGTTAGCAAACCAACCAAGCATGCATATGTAGCCACACACAGCTCATGTGTTTCGTGTAGAGGCAACCATCCCTTGTATAGATGTATACAGTTTAGGAAAGCAAGCTCACAGCAAAGGTTGAGTTTAATTAAGCAGAATCAGTTGTGTTTTAATTGTTTGGGTAACAGCCATAGGACATCACAATGTAAGGTAGAATGGAGGTGTGAATTTTGCAGTAGGAAGCATAATTCACTGTTGCCATGTGAGTTTGAGCCAGTTCAGAAAAACAATCATAACGATTGCAACAATGAACGTCAGCCACAGTCGACTAGAAATGAACAAAATAACAGCAACCAGTCAGGTGCAACAGTCTGCCATACTTCCCAAGATAACAGGAACGATTCCAGTCACATATGTAGATAGTAGCGACTGGGGAATCCCGGAAGGACTGATGTTATCAGATGAGAATTTCAACAGATTCAACTACATTGACATCCTGTTAGGAGCGGATGTGTTTTTTGAAGTTCTATGCCATGATAAGAAGACGCGACCAGGAAATTATTCTGTTTTACAGGATACAGAGCTAGGATGGATAGTTTCATGCAAGAAACTTTTAGCAGCGCCTGAAGGAGTTCCAAGGAAAAGTTTCTTCATCCGCAACAATGACAACTTAGATCAGCAACTTCAAAGATTTTGGGAAATTGAAGAATTGCCCAATGAGACATGTACAGCTGAGGAAATTTTGTGTGAAGAACACTTCAAGAAGCATACCGCACGAGATGTTACAGGACGGTACATTGTGAGACTTCCTCGACGTGAAGGTCAAGGTCGCCTAGTAGAGTCGTATGAACAAGCAAAGCGACGATTTCATCAGCTAGAGCGACGGTTCCAAGAACATCCAGATTTACATCAAGCATATTCTGAATTTATGCAAGAATATGAAGAACTGGGTCATATGAACCAGATTAATGAAGACGCAAGCAACACAGAAGAACGGTATTACCTTCCACATTACGCGGTTTTCAAGAGTTTCGGCAGTACAACACGCACTCGCGTTGTTTTTTATGGCTCATGTCGTTCGAGTAACGGACTGTCTTTGAATGATACACTTCTTGTAGGTCTTACAATACAACAAGACTTGTATTCCGTTGTTTTACTGTTTAGAACATACCAGATTGCATTCACCGCCGATATAGCTAAGATGTACCGCCAAGTGAGGATTCATGAAAACGACAGAAAGTTGCAGCGAATTGTGTGGAGAAGATCCGCTGATGAACCATTAAGAACATACGAGCTGTCAACAACGACGTATGGCACTGCACCAGCACCTTATTTAGCAACGCGTTGTTTACAACAGCTTGCAGAAGATAAATCAAAGGACTTCTCATTAGCACCAGAAACATTAACAAACACTTTCTATATGGATGATGCTCTGTGTGGAGCCAACACAATAGGAGATGCACTAAGACTACAACAAGAACTCATAGCACTCTTGGGACGAGGAGGATTTCACTTATGCAAGTTTTGTGCCAGTCACCCCAACGTATTAGAAGCAGTCCCTCCTGATTGCAGAGAAATGGATGTACCCATTGAGCTGGACAGTAATGAAGGCATCAAAACACTAGGTTTGCTATGGCATCCATTATTAGATCAGTTCCTGATTAGCAAGGAACATGTGCTCAAAGATTGCGAGAGCTAAAAACTCACCTGTTAGCAAATGTATTATTTCTTCTATCGTTGCTTCCATATTTAACCCACTAGGTTTAATTAGTCCAGTTGGTGTTGTATACAAAATTTTCCTGCAGCAGTTGTGGCTGCACAAACTTGATTGGGATGAGCAACTACTGTCAGAATTGTTGAATCAGTGGATGTACATGTGTCTGCGTCTGTCCCAAGTGAACGAGATGGTTGTTGATAGATTAGTCTTAGCAAAGGGACAGCCAACAGAAATTCAGTTGCATGGATTTAGTGACTCTAGCGAGAAGGCTTATGGAGCATGTTTGTTTTTGCGCTCTGTTAATCAGCAAGGGGAAGTAACAACTAAATTTTTTACTCCAAATCGAGAGTTGCCCCAGTGAAGAAAGTAACACTCCCAAGATTATAATTATGTGGAGCCTTGCTACTAGCACAATTGATACAGAAAACAGTGCCTGCATTGAATTTTAAGATTGACAGAATCTTGTTATGGACAGATTCTATGATTGTGCTTTCATGGTTAGCAGCTTCAGCTAGTAAGTGGAAAACACTTTTTGCCAACAGAGTTTCCAGAATCAAGGACGTGAATGGAGACATGTTGCATCCGCCAGCAACCCAGCAGATCTCATATCACGAGGCACAAATTCGGATACTTTGAAGAATGTAGGTTGTGGTGGGTAGGTCCTGAATGGTTGAGTCAAAATCAAGAACAGTGGCTTAACACACCATTATTAAGGCATCCAGAACCACCACCAGAACAACGGGAGGTTACAACAGTTAAAGTTATGATTCATTGTTCCCCAACAGAGTTTATCACCAGATTTTCAACGCTATCAAAATTGTAAAGAGTAGCAGCATATTGTTTGAGATTTTTTCGCAGTGCAAGAAACCCGTCGTTAAGAAGGACAGGTTATCTTACCAGCACAGAATTACGAGGTGCACTGCACGCCTGCATTAAGATAGCACAGCAGGATATCTATGCTTAAGAAATTAGTGACCTCAGCAAGATGTGTCGTTTTTCGTCGAAGAGCCAATTGCAACCTCTGTATCCATTCCTTGACAAGGAAGGTTATCTTCGAGTTGGTTGAAGATTACAGCATTCACATATTCCATACGACTCCAAACATTAACTAATTTTGCCTCCTGCGCATCATATTACAGAACTGATTATAATGAATGAACATCTGAGGTTTCTGCATGCAGGTCCAGAACTTTTGAGTGCTACTTTGAGACAGCAGTATTGGATACCAAGAATGAAGCAAGTCATTCGTCCAGTGTTACATCGTTTGCCATGTTTCAAGTTAAAGGCAGCAGCATCACAGCAGCTGATGGGTCAAATTACCTTTGGCAAGAGTAACAGTGTCACGCCCATTTGTAAATGCAGGCATAGATTACGTGGGTCCATTTTAGATAAAGAGCGGCAATACTAGAAGCAAAACTACAACTAAATGTTACGTAGCATTGTTCATTTGCATGGCCACTAAGACTGTACACGTAGAATTGGTTTCTAATCTAACATCCGAAACATTTGTTGCAGCACTGAAACGCTTTATAGCTAGAAGAGGGTTAATAGATCACCTCTACAGCGATAATGGCAGTAACTTTGTAGGAGCAAACAGAGAATTGAAGACGTCTGAAGAATTTTCAAGGCAGCTGCACAACTGTGCAGCAAAGACACCATTTCAGTGGCATTTCATTCCTCCGAATTCACCATATTTTGGAGGACTGTGGGTAGCAGGTTTTAAGTCTTTAAAGTATCATTGGAAGAGAATTGTTGGCAACGCATTATTGACTTTTGAGGAATTTGACACTTTACTTACACAAGTAGAAACGTATTTGAATTCGCGACCTCTCATAGCACTATCCAATGAGCCTAATGATCCTAGTTATTTGAGTCCAGGTCATTTTCTTATTGATGTTCCTTTGACCTCCCTTCCTGAGCCAGACTTTACCAATACAACATTGAACAGCTTATCCAGATGGCAGCGAGCTCAGCGCTTTCATCAGCAGTTATGGAAAAGGTGGTCAGCTGACTACTTGAACAGCTTGCAGCAAATGGCGCAGCCATCAACTAGACCTCCAGCCCGGAATGCTAGTGCTGCTTTGAGAAGATAACTTACCTCCCATGCCTTATTCTTCTTCTTCTTCTCCTCCTCCTCCTCCTCCTTCTCCTCCTCCTCCTCCTCCTTCTTCTTCTTCTTCTTCTTGT